>Ga0265293_10000317_pt1 | contig 118063 bp, 82 predicted proteins | sample Munlanlewell138R_FD_192505 | JGI IMG/M metagenome (GOLD analysis project Ga0265293, IMG submission 192505) | Leachate microbial communities from a municipal landfill in Southern Ontario, Canada - Leachate well 138R | ecosystem: Engineered > Solid waste > Landfill > Unclassified | place...
TACCCTTCCATTATTGAATAGCGAATATCGAACACCGAATAATAAATATAGAATATCGAAGGTTGGATAACACAGATCTTTTGCTTCGGCGCAATGACTTCTCGTATTCCCTTACCTCGAAATTCATTATTCGAAATTCATCATTCATGATTTAATGTTTGGTTTTACCTTCGACTTCCCTCAGGGCAGACAGCTCAAGGTGACCGTCGAATCCGAAGGATTCAAATGTTTATAGAACGACAAATTAACGGAAGGTATTCGACCTCATCGAGGTCGTATAGCATAGCGAATGATAAAAGCTATAAACATATAACCCCTAGGGGGTTAAACAAATACATACCGACCAATTAGGTGATATACCCTTCCATTATTGAATAGCGAATATCGAACACCGAATAATAAATATAGAATATCGAAGGTTGGATAACACAGATCTTTTGCTTCGGCGCAATGACTTCTCGTATTCCCTTACCTCGAAATTCATTATTCGAAATTCATCATTCATGATTTAATGTTTGGTTTTACCTTCGACTTCCCTCAGGGCAGACAGCTCAAGGTGACCGTCGAATCCGAAGGATTCAAATGTTTATAGAACGACAAATTAACGGAAGGTATTCGACCTCATCGAGGTCGTATAGCATAGCGAATGATAAAAGCTATAAACATATAACCCCTAGGGGGTTAAACAAATACATACCGACCAATTAGGTGATATACCCTTCCATTATTGAATAGCGAATATCGAACACCGAATAATAAATATCGAATATCGAAGGTTGGATAACGCAAATCTTTTGCTTTGGCGTAACGATTTCTCGTATTCCCTTACTTCGAAATTCATTATTCGAAATTCATCATTCATGATTTAATGTTTGGTTTTACCTTTGAATGCTCAGGGTGACGGTCAGCCTGAGCGAACAAACGAATCCGAAGGATTCAAATGTTTATAGAACGACGAATTAGCGGAAGGTATTCGACCTCAACCAGGTCGTATAGCATAGCAAAATGATAAAAGCTATAAACATATAACCCCTTCGGGGTTAAACAAATACGTAACAATCAATTAGATAGTATACCCTTCCATTATTGAATAGTGAATATCGAACACCGAATAATAAATATAGAATATCGAAGGTTGGATAACACAGATCTTTTGCTTTGGCGCAATGACCTCTCGTATTACATTACTTCGAAATTCATTATTCGAAATTCATCATTCATGATTTAATGTTTGGTTTTACCTTTGAATGCTCAGGGTGACGGTCAGCCTGAGCAAACAAACGAATCCGAAGGATCCGAATGTTTATAGAACGACAAATTAACGGAAGGTATTCGACCTCATCGAGGTCGTATAGCATAGCAAAATGGTAAAAGCTATAAACATATAACCCCTTCGGGGTTAAACAAATACGTAACAATCAATTAGATAGTATACCCTTCCATTATTGAATATCGAATATCGAAGGTTGGATAACGCAAATCTTTTGCTTTGGCGCAATGACCTCTCGTATTACATTACTTCGAAATTCATTATTCGAAATTCATCATTGAATATTGTTTAGTTAAAATATTGTTTTCTATTCAATTATAGCCGTCCTCTTCGATGCCTTTCAACTTCGCTAAACGATATTGATTTCTATCAGAGTATTTCGCCACGAAGTGGCAGCTTAATTTAGCCCAAGGCAACGCCTTGGGTAATAATACAAAAGTAAAAATGTCGCCCTGTAAGGGCAGGTTAAGATGCCCCGTTTCTCAGGATGAAATTAGGCTGGGATAATTATACTTACCTGCCTCAACCTCAGCCCTATAAAGTTTTTTAATCTGCCCTTACAGGGCGAAATACCGCTATAATACAACGAACCCGAGGCGTTGCCTCGGGCTACAATAAGTTGGGCTTTCAGCCCGAGTAAGCATTCCTATTTAAATGTCATTAAGTTATGGCTCTGAGGATCGTCTTTCCACACTCGCAACCCGTAACTCAAAACTCGTAACACGCAACCCTCTCAACCTCAACCTTTAACAGTAATCAGTAGGCTATCGTCTTTCCACACTCGCAACCCGTAACTCAAAACTCGTAACTCGCAACCCTCTCAACCTCATCCTCAACCTTGCTGTTAGCTCTTGGCTTGTATTTAATATTTCGGTGCTCTGCACCTTGAATTTTGCATCAATATTTGGAGTCAACAAATATTTCGGTGCTCTGCACCTTATCCATTGGTTTTTAACCCATAACTCAAAACCCGTAACTCGCAACTGGTAACTCACAACTTATCAATTCTCACTACTCACTACTCCTTTTTTTCGAATTTACATTACAAAAAATGCCTCTCCAAAACTAGTTGTATTTACAAAATGTTGTCTATCAGCACTATTAGCATAAATTATGCGCAAATAATCCTATTTACATCAATTGTTAATGCGCAAAAAATGCTAAATATTGCGCAAATAATACAGGTTATATTTTCTTAACCACCTTATATTTGAATATTATTTAGCAAATAAAAAAGACAATAGAAACAATTGTACTTACTTCAATTAATTAAACAACCACCAAGTATAAGTTTATTCAGAGAAATAAACGCTAACTATTTACTAAAAAAAATGTATTGAATCTATAATAATTGTAACTTGGTTCTTAAAACAAGCAAAACAAACTTTACTTAAATAACATTGAAACAAAATTTAACTAAATCCTATAAATTATGAAAAGAGTAATACTCACAATTCTACTATCGAGTTTAGGATTAGTGGCAACCCTTGCACAAAGCCAACTCGGAATGAATTACCAAGCTGTAATTCGCGATGCTGAAGGTAAAATAATTGCCGATAAAGAGGTTGGTATTCAGGTTAGCATTCTGAAAGAAAGCACTAATGGAACAGCAGTTTATACCGAAGCCTTTAAGCCAAAAACTAACCAGTTCGGGCTAATAAACTTGATTATCGGTAAAGATCAAGCTAAAAGTGGCGAATACTCTAGCATCGATTGGTCAGCCGCCAACTATTTCTTAAAAATTGAACTCGATGCGGAGGGAGGAACAACCTACAAGGAAATGGGTACGAGTCAACTTCTGTCTGTACCTTACGCAAACTACGCATTCAATAGCGCCTCATCATGGGAAGATGCTGAGGCAAATGTTTCAACCAAAAATAAAGTTAAGGTAATTTCCGATGGAAAAAATCCTGAAGCACCTCTTCTCGAGGTTGTAAACGCTAAGGGTGAAACAATATTTGCGGTTTACGAGAATGGGGTAAAAATTATTTTAGACGAAGAAACTGGGGGAGAAAAAACCCGAGGCGGATTCGCCATATCGGGCCGTACTACCACAAAAGGAGAAGAGGCTGATATATTAACTGTTACGCCTAGCCTAACGCAAGTTTTTGTTTCCGAAACCTCAACCAAAACCCGAGGCGGTTTCGCCATTAGTGGCCGAACTACCACCAAAGGAACTAAAGAGTTGATCAACGTTACCCCAAACGAAACAACAATTTATGTTGACGAACCCACGGCAAAAACCCGTGGCGGATTTGCCATATCGGGACGTACTACCACCAAGGCAGGTGGCGAAATCCTTTTGATTACCCCTAGCCTAACCCAGTTCTACGTTGATGAGAACACAACCAAAACCCGCGGCGGGTTCGCCATTTCGGGTCGGACTACCACCAAGGCGCCAGTTGACCTGCTAAACATAACACCCGAACTAACCCAGTTCTACGTTGATGAGAACACAACCAAAACCCGCGGCGGGTTCGCCATTTCGGGTCGGACTACCACCAAGGCAACGGTTGATCTACTAAACATAACTCCCGAACTTACCCAGTTCTACGTTGATGAGAACACGACCAAAACCCGAGGCGGATTTGCCATTTCGGGCCGAACTACAACCAAAGAGGGAGAAGCCGACATTTTAACCGTTACACCCAAGCTAACACAGGTTTTTGTTGAGGAATCAACAGACAAAACCCGAGGCGGTTTCGCCATTAGTGGTCGCACAACAACTAAAGAATCAGGCATATACGATGTGTTAACCGTTCTTCCAGAGCGTACCGACATTTACGTTAAACCTTCGCCCAGCAAGAACAGCCTACCCATAGGGTTTGGTGTACATGGTCTTACCGACAACACGTTAGAGTCAACCGAACTTTTCTCTATTTCTAACGCAGGAACATACGTAGCAACTCCAATGGCTGTTAGTTTGAACGTAACAACAGGTATTATAATAGATATAACACAAACATCGGCTATGGGAGGCGGAAAAGTTGCTGACGCTTGCTGCGTTACCAATTTAACGGGAATAACAAGCGGTATAGTTTACCATATCGATAATAAACTACTAACCGTAGAGGAGGCTAGCAACTTGACCCCAGATGTGGGAGGGGTTATTTCAGCCGGAGGATCTGATGATTTCAGCGGCCTACAAATGCTAAACCTAAAACCAGGCACCAAGTACAAGGTTAGGGCATTTGCAACCGATGCCGATGGCCTAACTGGCTATGGTTTACCCAGAGAGTTTACAACCCTACCCGCATCCAAACTAACCATAAATGTTTACGATGGAAGTAGTCAAGCACAACCACCACTTAATTCTACCGTAACACTATGGAAACAAGATGCTCAAGAACCAGAATCTATAAGTACAAATAAAAGCACACACACGTTTACACTCTCGAAGGATTTAATTTACACATACAAGGTAGAAGCCGATGAATATAAATCTCATATAGAGCCCGAAATTCAGCTGTCGAGCAATCAAGCAAAAAATATTATTCTTACTAAAGCAGAAACCGGCAAGGTAAAAGTTAAATTTACGGCTAAAAACCAGTACGGAGATTTTGTGAACCGTGCTGAAATTAGACTGGGCTACAGTATTAACGACATTACCAATAATCTAGGTGAAGCGATATTCTACGTTGACCAACAAGAAAGTATTGAGTACGTTGTTGATGTTCCCATAGGTTATGACCAGTACACTGGAAACACTAATTACACAGTAAATGCAGGGGAAAATAATATCCCGATAACTTTGCAGAAACAGCACAAGGTTACATTTAATGTAAAAGACCACAATGGCATACCAGCTGAACAGACATATGTTACCCTAACAAAAGAAGGATATGATAACGAATTCTTCATTGAGATAACAAACGGAATTGGCAAAGTTTTCTTGCCTTACGATGCTGCTGGAGATGGAAAATGGAATTACGTAGTAACTGCCGAAACCTTCGTCGATGTAAAAGGAGAAATAACAGTTAATAAAGCTAAAGATGAAGACCTTATTGTAAATGTTCGTCTTCTTGCACCTGTTAAAGAGTATACTGTTAAGTTCATAATTTTAGATGTTGAGGGTAACCCACTTAATGGTGCAAGGGTTGTGCTAAGTAACCTTCCTGACCTTTATAATGGACAAGATATAACCGACGCGGATGGCCTAGTTACTTTCACAAAAGTACTTGCTCCAGATGGACCTGATAGACAGTATAAATTAACTGTTTTTGATTATGGAGGATACGACTTTACTTCAGATCAAGATTTTCACGAAAATATGGTTTCTGAAAAAGAAGACGATCCAATCGGAACGCTTACTATTACGCTTACTATTACAATACAAGGTGTATAACTATGAAACACAACACCATAAAATACGAAGCCTTAAGGGTAATGCTAACGGTTGCAATTACTACCCTAAGCATTACTCTGTGGGCACAACAGGCGGTAGTATCTGGTGGCGAGTACCACAAGAGCGATGCCGGCTCAATAAGCTGGAGTCTTGGCGAAACGGCAATAAGTACACTTAAAACAAGCGAGTACATTATTACCCAGGGGCAGCAGCAGAGTATGCTTACAGTAACAACTATTGGTACAGACCCCGGCTCAATTAGCATAACAGCCTACCCAAACCCAACTAGCAACTATATATTTATTGAGGTTGTTGGTGAGATAACAAACCTTAAGTACGAGGTTTACACCGTGAATGGGCTAAATATTGCAGGAAAACCCTTCGATAGCAATCCGCAAAAGATTGCGTTCGGGCAGCTAAATTCAGGAGTTTACCTAATTAGGATACAACGGGATAACCAAACCATTAAAACCCTTAGGGTGGTTAAAGATTAAGAGGATAAAAAAAGAGAGGCGGCCATTGGCCGCCTCCCTTTTTTTACATAAATGTTAACCAAAAATTATTCGTAGCATTTGCTATATTTGCAGAAACATGCAGATAATTTATGCTTAAAATAGCAGTCGATTTTGATGGTACCATTGTTGAGAACAAGTTTCCCCTAATTGGGAAACCAAAACTTTTTGCTTTTGAAACGCTTAAAGCCATGCAGGACAAAGGGATACTATTAATACTATGGACCGTACGAAAAGGCGAGGAGCTAAATAATGCGGTTGAGTTTTGCCGTAGCAATGGCATTACTTTTTACGCTGTTAACGCAAACTACCCCGAAGAGCAACACGATGAGGATGTTTCTCGTAAAATTGAAGCCGACATATTTATCGACGATCGCAACATAGGTGGATTTATGGGCTGGAGCAATGTATGGCAAGAACTTTTTCCTGAGGAAGCAATTATTCAACAAGAACATAGAGCTATTAGTCAACTGAAAAAAAAATCGATATGGAAAAGATTAATCAGAGGCTAAGTATTAACAATATATCTTTTTAATGAAAACGGTAAAACTTATCCCAATAGTGGTTTTTGTACTACTAATTAGCGCCTGTAACAGTTCTAAAACGAACAATAGAACCACACCCGAAACACAAACTCAAAAAAGGGTAAGCCTGGTAAAAATTGTATACCCCACCAACGGTGAGCTATTTACCCAAGGCGAGCCTATTGAACTGTCCATAAAACAAATTAACGACACAATTACCCTCGATTCGGTTATTCTATATGTAAACAATAACCGCATGGGTGCCACCAAAGCACTAACGGAAAGTATAGAAACACACACACTAAAGTTGGGAAAACACCAGCTAAAAGCCACAGCTTGGCTTAATGGAGAAAAACAAACCGCATCGGTAGGTGTTAAGCTAAAAGCAAACGCCTCTCCAAAAAAGTACAAATACAGTATTGTAAATACGTTTCCGCATGACATGGAAGCCTATACGCAGGGACTATTTTACCACAAGGGTCATCTTATTGAGAGTACGGGTCAAAACGGCATGTCGAGCCTCCGTCGAATTGAGATAGAAACAGGAAAAGTAATTCAGAGTGTAAACCTCGAAAGACAATACTTTGGTGAAGGGACAACGATTTACGATAACGAAATATACCAAATTACATGGACCTCACGCAAAGGGTTTGTTTACGAACCCGAAACATTTAACCTTATTCGAACCTTCGACTACCCAACGCAAGGATGGGGTTTAACAACCCTAAACAACAAGCTTGTAATGAGCGATGGATCCAACACGCTGTATTTTCTCGAGCCAAAATCGTTTGCCGAAATTAGCCGAATTGAGGTTTACAACAACATAGGACCCGTTAACCAGCTTAACGAGCTTGAGTATATTAACGGCAAAATTTACGCTAATGTATACCTCACTGATTTGGTGGTAATAATTAACCCAGAAACGGGTATGGTTGAGGGCGAAATTGACCTATCGACCCTGCTAAACCCAAACGACAGGCATAAAAATATTGATGTGCTAAACGGTATAGCATGGGATAAGCAGAACAACAGGCTTTTTGTTACCGGAAAAAACTGGCCCAAACTATTTGAAATTACCATTAAATAGGCCTAGACCTAGCGGCTAACTGTACATTAAACTATAGGGACGCTCAACTTTTCGTTCAAATTCAGAGAGGTGAATCAATCCGTTGGCTCTAAAAACTTCATGCCCATCAGCATAAAAAACAATCCCTGGTATGGAGAGCATTCGGAGTTGAGCTGCCAGCTCACGATTAACATCGGCATCTAAAAAAACTAGTTTCACCTTCGGAAACTTATTCTCCATAAGTTCCTTTATCTTCGGCTCTAGAGTACGACATACTCCACAATCATTACCCGACAAGTATAATAAAACCGAATCGTGCTGTGCAACTAATTCGTCCCAAAGTTGTTTGCTGAAAATCATAGCTATTTATTTACAGGCACTAACATCCGAAACAAAGATTTGTTTTAGCGAATTATCAAACCCGTAAAAAACATTCGCCCTGGGTCGTTTCTATTAAGTTACCCGTTTTACGTATCATAAAAAAGATGGCATAAAAACACCTACCTATTCCTGTTTAACTAACTTTACAGGCCCTATTAAACCCGAACTAACCAAGGGAGATGTTTTAGTGAAATAGTTCCATGTTGTAAAACAATACCTGCCTTTTGAAGGGCGAGGTTGATTTAAATAAGAAAACTCAAACCTTAGGCAAATATTAGCTAAAAGTAGCATGAGACAAAAATAAAGCAATTTGTAAAAAAAAGTTTTGTAAACTAAGAACGAAATTGCGAACCGTTATGCTAAGGCTAAAAACGTGTTCGAGCGTTGTGCATAGCTACAATCACAAAACATCAAACCTACCATAACCCTCACACCAACAACAACACAAGAGTACAGAAACCTAATGCAAATAAAATAAAGCGAAGAATAATCTAAAGTCCGAAATTGCAGATATGATAGAAACCATACCAAAGTAACTCACTAAAATGAATCCTTCATAACAATAAAGACTAAGTTGGTGCAGTTTTTGTTAATGTAATTTTCTTCATAAAAAAAGTAATTACCCTAATCGCATCTATTTACCAACTCAAAACCTAATGTACAAAAAAATAATCTTAAAAACTTTGCTGTTTACCTGTCTGTTTATTGCAAAAGCAGCCGTGTCACAAGAACGGCATACCATTAGCGGTTATATATACGAAAAAGGTAGTCGCGAAACTATGCCAGGAGTTAACGTATTTATACCCGGCACCACAACAGGAACGGCCTCAAACACCTACGGATTTTACTCGCTAAGGCTCCCAGCTGGCGAATACGAAGTTGTGTTCTCGTTTGTTGGATACCAACCTAGATTTTTTTCAATTAAACTCGACAAGGATATCCCTCTGGAAGTTGAACTAGACCCAACTATCGAAATTGAGGCCGTTGAGGTACGAGCCGAAATGCCAAAACAATCGAGCCGCAGTTCACAAATGAGCGTGATGGAACTACCTATACAACAAATGAAAGCGGTTCCATCGCTTTTAGGAGAAAAGGATGCACTTAAAGTTATACAGCTAATGCCAGGGGTGCAAAAAGGAAGCGAAGGTACCAGCGGACTATATGTTCGTGGAGGCGGGCCGGACCAAAACCTTATTATTCTTGATGATGCCACAGTTTACAATGCGTACCATCTATTTGGGTTTTTCTCACTCTTTAACGGCGACGCCCTCAAAAGCCTTGAACTTACCAAGGGCGGCTTCCCCGCTCGTTATGGCGGACGACTCTCCTCCGTTCTGGAGATTGTGATGAAGGATGGAAATAAGGAGAAGATATCGGGCGAAGCTGGCATCGGGGTCATCTCATCTCGGTTAGTACTCGAGGGACCAATTGTAAAAGACAAAGCATCGTTTATAATCTCGGGACGCAGAACCTACTACGATATTTTGGCTCGCCCATTTATGCCCGATGACATAAAGTTAGGTCTGTTTTTTTACGATCTAACGGCAAAAGCCAACTGGGAAATTAATCGTAAGAATAAACTATTCCTAAGTGGATACTTTGGTAAAGATAAGTTCTCTGGCCAAGAAAGGGAAACTAACAGCGCCATTGAAGCTGGAATGTTTTGGGACAATGCCACATCGACCATACGATGGAACCATATATTTAAAAGTAACCTTTTCTCAAACCTCTCGCTAATATTAAGTAACTATCGCCTTAAAATTACGACCAAAGAAAAATACGATGGAAACACTTTCGAGTTAAGCTACCGATCAGGAATACGTGACGTAGGTGCAAAATACGATTTCACATGGATGCCCCTACCCTCGCATACTATTCGATTTGGCCTTAACTCCATATGGCACAGTTTTAACCCCAGCGCCGTTATACTTAAAGACACATACACTAATGATTTTATACGTGAAGTAAATACCATAAACACGTATGAATCGGGCATTTATCTTGAAGATGAAGTAAAAATATTTGACAGGGGGATTATTAATGCTGGGTTACGACTCTCGCACCACTTTCACGCTGGCACTTCGAACTTATCGCTAGAACCACGTATATCGGGTAGTCTTTTCCTCACAAAAACATTATCGGCAAAAGCTTCATACGCACATATGAACCAGCATATACACTTGCTTAGCAACACAGGAATTGGGCTTCCGACCGACCTATGGGTTCCAGCCACCAAATTTGCGCCATCGCAGGATAGTCGGCAAGTGGCTGCTGGGTTTGTCAAAGACCTGAGGGATATATCCACAACCCTTTCGCTTGAAGGGTATTACAAAGAATCGAAAAACGTTATTGCCTACCGCGAAGGGGCCAGCTTTTTAATGTTTGACGACCCCACCGGCGCTACCGAAATAAAATGGGAAGATAACGTTACAAGCGGTACTAGTTTGTCTTACGGAGCAGAACTACTAGCTCATAAAAAAAGCGGACGCTTCTCTGGTTGGGTTGGCTATACCCTATCATGGACCCAACACCAATTCGACGAAATAAACAACGGAAAACCATTCTGGGCTAGATACGACCGCCGGCATGATATATCTGTTGTAGGTATTTTCGAAATAAGTGAAGGCATAACCATTTCGGGCACATGGGTTTACGGTACAGGCAATGCAATAACCTTACCGCTGGCTATATATCCTATAAGAGAAAACGCACCAAGTGCGAACAATTTGTGGGATGGAAACATACAAGATTACGGTGAAAAAAACGGCTTCAGAATGGCACCATACCATAGGCTCGACCTAAGTGTTCAACTTCACAAAAAACTAAAGAGTTACGAAAGAACATGGGAGTTTGGAGTGTACAATGCCTATAACCGTCAAAATCCTTTCGTATATTTTGTTGATGAAAATGCGTCGTACAACCAGGAAACCGGCGAGTACACCTACACCAGCAAACTAAAACAAGTAAGTCTATTCCAATTTATTCCATCTGTATCATGGTCAATTAAATTTTAATTTTATGAACATAATAAATAGCAAAACAATAAAATATATTGCAATTGCACTAGCTGCAACCATGCATTATAGCTGCATCAAGGAGGTTGAAAACCTAAACCTACCCAACACCCAACCCAAACTTGTGGTGCAATCATTTATTTCTCCAGGCGATTCGATAATAGCAACAGTTTACGCATCGAAACCTATAAACTACAACATTACAGGTACGCACTACTCCACATTCGATACAATAAAAACAGCCACTGTTACCCTCACCAATTTAACCAACGGCAGTAGTACCACGATACCCTTTGATACCGATAAAAAAAAGTACATACTTCATCCCCTCGACTTTACCATTGAAAAAGGAATCGAGTACGAGCTTAACGTTACAGCAAATAAATTTAATCCAATAACAACCCGAACAACCGTACCAACAGGATTAGCCTCAGTCACTATCAGCAAAATTGACACTACTCGTGGTAGTCAATTTGAGAGCTCAGTAATAAGAATTAACGGTTTTTTTAACGACCCAGCCAACGAGGTAAACTTTTATCAATTTTCAAGTTACATAATAAATGAATATTTCTCGGGAGAAGGGTATGAAATTATGTATTCGACTTACAATAGCACCTATGTTACCGACAATAATCACAATGGAGGGAATGTGGTTTTTAAGCATGAAACCCACTATTGGGAAAACGAAACTGTAAACGGATTTAACAATACTAACACCCTGATACTATATATGTATGAGGTTGACGAACATTACTATCGTTTTCATAAATCGCTCGAAACTATTAGCGATATAATGGATAATCCGTTCACCGAATCGGCTCATCTATATTCAAACATTGAAGGAGGCTTGGGCGTATTTGCCTCTTTCGTTAGGGTAGAACAAACTAGTACGAAGGAATAAAATCTAACCTTTTTACAGCATATGAGCCATACTTAACGACAAAAAACAAACATCTTAACCAATATATATTATTTGCTTTTTAGCTAATAAACAGCTAGTTTTGCATATTATTAGCATCTCCTATAAATGGAGAAAACAATCTGCCGTTTAAATATTTATATCGCCACCAATACATATAACAACAACACAGTAAATGGAATACAACACCCAGCTTAAATCGCTAGCACTACCCGAGTACGGAAGACATATACAAACTATGGTTAATCAACTTATGGAGATTGACAACCCCGAGGAACGAAACAAAATGGCAAAATCCATAATTGCGGTTATGGGAAATATGAACCCGCATCTACGCGACATTAATGATTTTAAGCATAAGCTTTGGGATCATCTTCACATAATGGCAAATTTTAATCTCGAAATCGATTCGCCATACCCTAAGCCTGAAGCCTCGGTTATATACGAAAAGCCACAGAGAGTCCCATATCCTGGGCACCCAATTAAGCGTAAGCACTATGGCAGATCTATCACACTTATGATAGAAAAAGCCATTGAGATGGAAAATGAAGAGCAAAAAGAGGAACTTACGCGCCTAATTGCAAACCATATGAAAAAGTCGTACCTAATTTGGAATACGGATTCCGTTTCTGACGACGATATTCTTCGAGATATGAAAGAGTTAAGTAATGGAAAACTCCTACCATCACCAAGTTTTAAGTTTAACGAGATACGCGAAAGCACCCCCCAAAAACCACGCAAAAAGTTTCAATCGCGAAAAAAATAGCGGACAACATGGCAAGTTTCGAAATTACCGGAGGTAAAACCCTTAAAGGAGAGATTACCCCACAAGGAGCAAAAAACGAGGCGCTTCAAATTATTTGTGCAGTACTTTTAACCCCACAAGAGGTTACCATAAAAAACATTCCCAACATCAGGGACGTAAACAAGCTTATTGAGCTTCTTGCTTCAATAGGGGTTGAGGTAAACAGAATATCACCATCAACCTGCACATTTAAAGCTGAGAACGTCGACCTAGACTACCTAAAAACCAATGAATTTAAAGAAAAGGCAGCAGCCTTAAGGGGTTCAATAATGATTGTAGGCCCAATGCTTGGCCGTTTTGGCGTTGGGTACATCCCACAACCTGGAGGTGATAAAATTGGACGACGCCGAGTTGACACACACTTCATTGGCTTCCAAAAACTAGGCGCCACCTTTACCTTTAACGCGAAGGAAAAATTTTATGAGGTTAAGGGCAAGAACCTAAAAGGCGCATATATGCTACTCGATGAAGCTTCGGTTACCGGGACAGCTAATATTGTTATGGCGGCAGTACTTACTCCTGGCAAAACTACCATATTTAATGCAGCATGCGAACCCTACCTTCAGCAACTTTGCAAAATGCTTTGCCGAATGGGTGCTAAAATAAGCGGAATAGGGTCAAACCTACTTACCATTGAAGGAGTTGACTCACTTGGCGGAACCGAGCACACCATACTTCCCGATATGATTGAGGTTGGCTCATTTATCGGTCTAGCGGCTATGACTCGCAGTAGTATAACCATAAAAAATGTTTCGTACGACGATCTGGGTATTATACCTAACTCTTTCCGTCGACTAGGCATAAAGTTCAATCGGGTTGGCGACGATATTGTAGTTGCCCAACAGGATAACTACGAGATTGAATCATTTATTGATGGTTCAATAATGACAATAGCCGATGCACCATGGCCCGGGCTCACACCCGACCTACTTAGCGTTTTACTTGTAGTAGCTACGCAGGCAAAGGGTGCAGTTCTTATTCATCAAAAAATGTTCGAGAGCCGTCTGTTCTTTGTTGATAAGCTAATTGATATGGGTGCTCAAATAATACTTTGCGACCCCCACCGTGCCACAGTTATTGGGCACAACCACCAAATAAAACTAAGGGCAACCTCTATGGTATCACCCGATATTAGGGCTGGTGTTGCACTTCTTATTGCTGCCCTTTCTGCCGACGGAACAAGCGTTATACATAACATTGAGCAAATTGACCGCGGTTACCAAAACATTGAAGAACGATTAAATGTTTTGGGAGCGCAAATAGTGAGAAGAGATTAACGGCTTACCAGTAATCATATTTAGTTAAACTGTGCCAAATTGACTGTATTTTCTAATTGGCAAGTCTTTTGCTTTGCTTCTGTGTTAACCAGAAAATTTTAAAAATAGATATGAGCAAGAAAATATCTTCGAAAGAAAAAGAGGATGCGACCAAAAAGGTTGAGCATACCGAGGGGATGCAACAAGAGGCAAGCCCTACCAAAGAAAAAATAGAGGAAAACGGAGCGGAATGCGAAGAGGGAGAACAGCCCGTTGCAATTGAGGTTGACCCAATTGACGAGCTACAAAATCAACTTAACGAATCGAAAGATAAGTACATTAGGCTATCTGCCGAGTTCGACAATTTCCGAAAGCGAACCCTACGCGAAAAGATGGATCTGATGAAGTATGCTTCAGAGGATGTTATAAAAGGCATACTACCCCTTATTGACGATTTTGAACGTGCAATTACGCATAGCGAAACCGCTTCCGATATTGAAGCAATGAAACAGGGCCTCGTTCTTATCCATGGAAAATTTTTGGACTTTCTAAAGAATAATGGTGTAAAGGAAATTGAGGCAATGGAGCAGGAACTTGATACAGATAAGCACGATGCAGTAACCAAGACTCCAGCACCCAAAGATAAACTCAAGGGCAAAATAGTTGATGTTGTACAAAAGGGTTATATGCTGAACGATAAAGTAATTCGTTTCTCAAAAGTTGTAATTGGTGAGTAAGAAAACAGATAAGTTATAGATGTCAAAAAGAGATTATTACGAAGTATTAGGCGTATCAAAAAGCGCCACCAAGGATGAGATAAAAAAGGCTTACCGAAAAATGGCCATAAAGTATCATCCTGACAAAAATCCAGGCGATAATACGTCCGAAGACAAGTTTAAAGAAGCTGCCGAAGCTTACGAAGTGCTTGCCGACGATAATAAACGTGGACGTTACGACCAGTTTGGCCATGCCGGAATGAATGGTGGAAGGGGTGGATACAGCGGTGGTGGTATGACCATGGATGATATATTTAGTCAATTTGGCGATATTTTTGGCGGACACTTTGGCAGTTCGTTTGGCGGGTTTGGTGGCGGACGTAGCACCTCACGAAGAGTGGCAAGAGGCTCGGACCTTAGGGTTAAGGTTAAGCTTAACCTGCAGGACATTGCCAATGGAGTTGAGAAAAAGATTAAGGTTAACAAGTATGTTAATTGTAATTCTTGCTCTGGAACAGGCGCCGCCGATGGTTCGTCGCACTCAACCTGCTCAACTTGTAGAGGTTCTGGTTATGTAGCACGTGTTACCAACACGCTGCTTGGCCAAATGCAAACCACATCGCCATGCCCAACATGTAATGGCGAAGGAAAAATAATAACCAACAAATGTACTAGCTGCTCGGGCGAAGGGGTTGTTCGCGATGCGGAGGTTATAACAATAAAAATACCTGCCGGCGTAGCCGAAGGTATGCAAATGTCAGTTTCTGGAAAAGGGAATGCGGCCCGTCGCGGTGGCATTAATGGCGACCTGCTCGTTCTTATTGAAGAGGAGAAGGATCCGAACCTAACTCGCGATGGAAACGATCTTATTTACAGCTTATATCTCAGTTTTCCCGATGCATCGTTGGGTGCTGCGGTTGAAATTCCAACGGTTGACGGCAAGGTGAAAATAAAAATTGAACCTGGTACCCAACCTGGTCGAGTGCTTCGCCTACGAAGTAAAGGTTTACCCGATGTGAATGGGTATGGACGCGGCGACCTACTGGTTAGTATTAATGTATGGGTTCCCAAAACTCTCACAAAAGAAGAAAAAACTACTTTAGAGAAGTTAAATAAATCAGCAAACTTTGTACCTGCTCCAGATTCGAGCGAGAAGAATTTCTTTGAACGGATGCGAAGTTTTTTTGATTAGCTCCAAATAAAAAAACAGGAACACGGATTACTTGCAGGTTTGCAATAATCCGTGTTTCTGCGTTTTTAGCTAAATATTATATTGTACGGCTTATGAAAATCTGCCATATACATTCAAGTTAAACTTAAAAACGTATTTTTGTACCTAATTACAAATATTACTAACTGCTTTACGTGAAACCCATCGACCCAAACGAACTATTTACAATTACTGCTGGTAACCCAATAATCGACGTTAGAACTCCCGCCGAATTTGCCGCAGGCAATATTCCTGGTGCCATTAACATACCACTCTTTACCAACGACGAGCGAGCCGAAGTAGGTACTCTATACAAGCAGGTAAGTCAAAGGAGTGCCTTTCTTCGAGCGCTTGATATTGTTGGTCCCAAAATGTCGGAACTGGTAAAGCAAGCCAGTGCAATTAAATATAACGACAAACTAATAATACAATGCTGGCGTGGGGGTATGCGCTCAGAATCGGTTGCTTGGCTACTGAATACTGCTGGCATTCCGGCCACAAAGGTTGTGGGGGGTTACAAAGGATTTCGCCGGTATGCTGCCTCGATTATTAATAAGTATTGGAAATTTAGGGTTATAACTGCCTGCACTGGCAGCGGAAAAACAGAACTACTACTAAAGTTAAAAGAGATGGGTGAGCAAACAATTGATTTGGAAGGGCTTGCCAATCATAAGGGTTCGGTTTTTGGCGGTATGGGACACACACCACAACCTACCACCGAACAATTTGAGAACGACCTGTTTTGGGCCATCAAGGACTTTGATGTAAACCGAACCATTTGGGTAGAAGATGAGTCGGCTTGCATTGGCCATGTTTATGTTCCTCAAGAATTTTATAAACGAATGCACTTTAGCCCATTAGTTAAGTTCGATTTGGCAACAGACGACCGCATTGAAAGATTGGTTAGCGAGTATGCTCAATTTGACAAGGATGGATTAGCTCATGCTATAGGCAAAATAACCAAGCGGCTGGGTAACGATAACGCAAAGTTGGCAATTGAGGCCATTGATGATGGCAACTTTCATAAGGCGTCGCGAATTCTTTTACAGTACTACGATAAAGCATACAACCACAGCGTTGAGGAGCGTCGAAAACTGGTTGAGTTCGAAAAAAGCTATGAGCATTTTAATGCCGAAGCAATAGCAATGGATATTCTAGAAGCGTTAAAAACAGCCTAAATATCGCACCATCCGCTGTGTCAGAATACCTATGGCAAACTATTTAATAGAAAGTTTCTAGAAGTCTTGTTACATAATGTAAAAACAAAACCCACAGCATAAAAAATGCGGAGTAATGAGAACCACAACCCCGCATTGATAAAGCGAATACAATAAGTTTATGCTATTAGAATCCTAAACCAAACTTGCCCCAATACTCCTCCTCCAGCTCTTTCCACCGCAGCATGGTTGCACCTGTAAAATCACGGGTGTAACGGGTAAGTAGTCGCTGAGCGGCTTCATTCTGCCCTGCTTGGGTTAACCTCTTCACCTCATTTTCCAAAAACACTAGCTCTGTTGAAACTTTACTCTCGAAATGAGCAACTTCTTCCATCATACCCTGTCGAGTATCTTGCCAAGCCACAGTAGCAAGCCTGTTGGCTTTACGGTATTGCCAAATAGCCGCATCGGAGCGGTAACGCTTCTGTCCGCAGTAGTTAAAACTTTCGGGGAGTTCGGTTGTACCCGAAAAAATGGGTACACGTGGGCTCTGTCCTGGGTTATCGAACGAAAACCATGAAACTCCGCCAACGGCATCTGGAAGCCAATCGCGCAGCTGCATTATTTGTGAATAGGAGCACCACGAAACGGCTACGGTTCGATAGAACTCAACGGCATCATTATTAAGGTAATTGTATAGATTTCGGGAATTTGTAGATAGCCATGGCTGTGCTATGGGTGAAATAACAGTATCCACACTAACCACCTCCCGCTTATCATTATATGTTTTATTAATTGTCTTTAAACCTCTGGTCATATCGTACTCAGTTCCCTCATAGGTTTCGCGATAAAGTGCAATCACATCATGAACAGAAACTTTTTGGTCGGGTTTTACCGAGAATGGAAGTTCGTCGGCCTCGTAGCTCAAATTAAGCGATGGAGCAACGGCATTCAACACAAAAAAATCGCGAATAGCAAAAGGCTTTTTACCCGCTCCGTAAACTTGCCAAAACTTGAAAGTTGATTTGCCATCCCAAAAGCCTAACTTTTTTGCCACATCAAACACATTGTCCGAAGCCATAAAATGATTCTTATCCTTTAGGTTTAGTTCGCCAATACGTGGTATATTAGCCGAAATACCCACGTGGTCATCGGGAATACGTTGTGCTGCCCACACGCCGCCTATCTTATCAGATCCCTCGCCAAAAATCTCCATTTGCCAAACCTCCTTGGTGTCGGCAATGGTAATACACTCGCCCCAATCGCCATAGCCATAATCCTTTATAAGATTACCAATAAGTTTTATGGCATCGCGAGCGGTAGAACATCGCTGGAGGGCTATTCGCTGTAATTCTTCAATAAGAAACATTCCATCATCATTTACCAACGCTCTCTTACCAGTTATAGTGGTTTCACCAATGGCAAGCTGCTTTTCGTTCATAGATGGGTAGCCAGTGTTGAAAAAGGTGAATGTTTCCTTAGCTTGGGGTATTACGCCCGCCATTTTCACATTGCGCATATCCCAAGGCGTTTCGGTTTTAAGCAACCCTTTGTATATTGCGGTCACAGTATCTTTTGCAAACACCTGTCCTTTTTCTATGGTAGCCCAAGTGCGGTAACGCCCATCACAAGTGTGACTCGTAATAACAGACCCATCGGTTGAGGCCTTTTTCCCAACTAATATACTTGTACACGACTCACCAAAATAGGGGTCGCTCATCTGATCGAAAATACTTTGCGCTCCTGCATACTGAAACAACGCCAATGAGCAAGCAAGCATTAAACTGAAAATTCTCTTCATAATAAATTAAGGTTATTTAGTTCTTAAATTTGATGTTATGCGAAGTTGAAAAATATATGACAATAATTTAACGCTTAAGTTTAATTACTATGCTGCACGATACAAAAAGCTAGTTGCAGACCTATACCTAAAAAATGAAAATTCTATACATATTGACCGTACAAAAACAAACTCAAAATAACTCAGTACAATTCAGCAATTAGCAATTAGCATATAAGAACTTACGACAATTTACAGCTAAAGACAAACAAAAAAGGTATGATATAAAATATTTTTACCCACGGAATGGGAAACATTAAAAAATACACCTATTTTTGAATGCAAAAATAAATCAATAAATAATACAGCATGAATATTCTTACAACTACTGGCATCGAGAAGCGTTTTGCCAATCATTTAGCCCTCGATGATGTAAGTATTTCTGTTCCTGAGGGAAGTGTTTACGGACTTTTAGGCCCCAATGGTGCAGGAAAAACAACACTAATCCGCATTATTAACCAGATAACTGGCCCAGATAAAGGTGCGATTGAGTTTAACGGACGCCCAATGAAAGCCGAAGACATTTATAGCATTGGATACCTACCCGAAGAACGCGGTTTATACAAAAAGATGAAGGTTGGCGAGCAGGCTCTTTACTTAGCACGCCTCAAAGGTCTTAGTCGAAACGATGCATTAAAACGACTAAAATTCTGGTTTGAGAAGATGGAGATACAGGGTTGGTGGGACAAAAAGATAGAAGAACTCTCGAAAGGGATGGCTCAGAAAATTCAGTTTGTTGTAACGGTTATACACGAACCTAAGCTGCTAATTTTTGATGAACCCTTTAGCGGTTTCGACCCCATTAACGCGAATATGATTAAGAATGAAATACTCGATTTAAGGAAGAACGGGGCAACCGTAATTTTCTCTACTCACAACATGAGCAGTGTTGAAGAGATGTGCAACCACATAACGCTTATAAATAAGTCGAAAAACATTCTAAGTGGTCCTATTGACACGGTTAAGCAAAACTATGGTAGCAATGTTTTTGGCATAACACTTAAAGGCGATATCGACAAGGTTAAGGCAAGCCTCAACTCGAACTACGAGCTGGTTAACCATACCGAGGATGCAGGTATTGTAAAGGCACAAGTTAAGGTGCACAAGTTTTCAACCGATAACGAGCTGCTAAAACAGCTGCTCCCCGTTGCCGAAATACTTGGTTTTAACCCTGTTGTACCAAATATGAACGATATATTCATTCAAGTGGTACAGGAGTACAATAAAACACATACTCAAAAATAATTATTACTCTAAAAATTTAATACTGTGAAACATCCAAACAATAGCTTTTCCATATAGGCCAAAGCCTATCCAAAGGATGTTCCATCTGACAATTAAAAATAAAAACTAGACAGATGAATAAAATGTTTCTTATACTGGAGAGAGAATTCTTAACTAGAGTTAAGAAAAAGTCATTTATTATAATGACCATCCTAACGCCTTTTCTCTTTGCCGCGCTAATGATTGTTCCGGCGCTAATTGCCACAATGGATGACACCGACGAAAAACACATAGCCGTTATTGACGAGTCTGGTATTTTTGAAGGAAAAATATCAGAAACTGAATACCTAAAGTTCACCTTCTTACAAGATGTTGAAATTGAAGACATTAAGAGTACGTTCGACGAATCGAACTACTACGCTGTACTTTCCATCGGCAAAATGGTTGCCAGCAGCCCCGATGCAGTGGTGCTATACTCCGACAAGCAACCATCAATAGATATTACCTCTCACATATCAAGTGCGATTAAAACCGAGATAGAATCACAAAAATTACTATCGTACAACATTGAAAATCTCGACAAAATACTAAGCGATATAAAAACATCGGTTCGAGTACGCACTATAAAATGGGGCAAAGGTGGTGAAGAGAAGGAAAGTTCAACGGAGCTGGCCATGGGCATTGCCTACATCCTAAGTTTTATTGTTTATATGCTTATTTTCCTTTTCGGCACCCAAGTAATGCGCGGGGTGATAGAAGAAAAAAGCAGCCGTATTATAGAGGTTATTATTTCGTCGGTAAAGCCCTTTCAGCTTATGATGGGTAAAATACTTGGTATTGCTGCGGTTAGCATTGTACAACTTATACTGTGGGGTATTCTTACTTTCGGACTAGTTACCGTTGCCAGTAGCTTATTACTCGATAAACCTGAGAGTATTAGCAACAGCAAAGATATGATTACCAACGCAATGGAAACTTCGGGAGCAGCACAACAAGTAGTACCCGATAGCATTGCCAGTAACGGTTTTGCAGGCGAAATGATGGGTGCCCTTTCGAACGTTAACTTCGCCCTAATAATCGGTGGGTTTATCTTCTTTTTCCTTGGCGGCTACCTACTTTACGCAGCTATGTTTGCAGCCGTTGGCTCGGCAGTAGACAATGAGGCCGACACACAGCAGCTGGTAATGCCAATTACCATACCCCTAATACTGGCAATTGTGGTTATGGTTAGCGGTCTTAAGTCGCCCGATGGCAGCATATCGTTCTGGTTCTCAATGATTCCATTCACCTCGCCCATCGTAATGATTACACGGTTACCCTATGGTGTACCTGCATGGGAACTTATCCTTTCGGGAAGCTTACTGATTATTTCATTTATTGTAATGACCTGGCTTGCAGCAAAAATTTACCGCACAGGTATTTTGCTTTACGGAAAAAAACATAGCTGGGCCGAAATGTGGAAGTGGATTAGATATAGTAACTAGATTTACATAGCCTTACAAAAAAGGGTGTTTGAAAAGTTTAACTTTTCAAACACCCTTTTTCAATTCAAGCCAATAAAGGCTCACCTTTTTTTATTGAAGGAAAACCCACATTGTAACATAATAATGTTAAACGGTAGAGAAATTTGAAAGAAGAGCAGAAGTGTTCACCCTACTTTACGTGCTTAAACTTACTGCTTAAAATAAATAGCGAACCTAGTTTTGGATCTTTACTAAGCTATTAGTTTGAAAATATCAAAGCCTAGTTGTTATTCACGTGTTCTATTCGTAGCAATTCTAACTAAATGCTAATCAGGAGTAATACAAACAGGTTAAAGAGTAAAGTAGTGCAAAAAAATTACCTATATATATAGAAGAATCCTTTCGCAGTATTATAGTTTTTTGGAGAGCCCACATCATCAATAATGTAGTAGTACACACCAGTAGGCAGGTCGGTACCGTAATAGTTTTTACCATCCCACTTTATTATGTTGCCCTTGTGCTCGTAAACCAACGCCCCTGAGCGCGTAAAAACCTTAAATGCCAGCTGGCTAGTTCCCGAAGACTCAACCGTAAAAAAGTTATTTGTCGATTCATTGGGAGTGAATACATTAGGTATATATTCAAAGTCAATCAAATCAGATTCAAAAACAGGGTTCAGGCTTATAGTCTTGGTAAAAGATGACGTATCCGAGCTGGTTATATCAACTACTTTCAGTGTAATTTCATATTCTCCCCCATTTGGAAAAGTATAGTAAACATTTGGATACTGCCCTAAACTAAGGTCATTTGCATCAAAATCAACCTCTGGTTTAGGGTCCATTTTTTCATCAAAAGTCCAAAAAAACCTATAGTTTCCAATATCTTCAAATCTATTATCATCTATCCTCCTAGAACTTCTTCGCAGCACACGCTTTAATGAGGCGAGTGATTTGAGTTCTGAATCAAACTCCACGGTAAAGTGGGCTCGTGGGTACATTCTTATTTCAGCAGAGGTTGCCGCTGTGCAATCGCCGCTTTCCAAGGTATAGTATAACGTTACCTTAATTTCATCTAAAGCTGAAGAGAAAATGTAACCTTCATCATCCTCCAATACCTCCTTGGGCGGCACATCGAATTCGAATCGACAAAACTTATACCCAACGGGCACAGAAGGGGTAATCCTTATAATATCGAACCCGGTTTCACCTTCTGCTACTTCATATGATATTGACTGCGAACTGGCATTACTCGACAGTAGGTTAAGGGTTACAATAAGTATGACGAAAAATAAATTGATGCATTTTTGCATAACGACCCAATTTTAGAATGTAAATATAACAATTGCGAAAGTAATCTACTTAAATTTTTTCGGTTAATTTCCTTACAACCCTTAAATTGTTAAAGAATTCCTTGGCAAACACTCTTATTACGGTATAGCCTGGTATGGCCAAAAGCATTCCGAGCACACCACTCAAGCTACCTGCTATTAAAAGTACAATAAAAATTTCGAGTGGGTGTGCATGTATACTATTTGAGAATATTAAGGGTTGAAAAACAAAGTTATCAATAAGTTGAACAGCCACAAAAACGATGGTCATAAAAACGAGCAAAGGCATAAGCTGCGTAGTAAAATCTAGGTTTAAATTTGTGGCCACTCCTATAATTAAGCCCAAACCTGTGCCAATTATTGGTCCAACATACGGGATAACATTCAGTATCCCTCTAAAAAGGCCTATAACTAATGCTGTATGAAAGGGCAAGCCAACAATAAGCAAACCTATGGTATCGAGTACCATTATACCTATGCTTTGAAGTACAATTCCCACAAAATATCTGCGAAGTAAATTATTTATACTTGTTAAAGCATGCCTAATACTTTTCTCAAGCCTTTCGGGAAACAGAATTGTTACGCCATTAAAAAACAGGCTCTCGTCTTTTAAAAAGAAGAAGGTTATAAAAGATACTGAGAACGCTGCAACTATAAGACTGCCAATTATATTTGCAGTTGAGCTAAACAGGTCGGTTAGTATGGTTACGTTAACCAGGCTACTTACCTTATCAACCATATACTCCATTAACACAAAACCCTGAGCCGATTCGGGTAAATATTCATGAATAAAGGCATCGACAGCTTGGAGCGGCTGGTTAAAATTACTCACCATACGAGCCACATTTACGTTACTTAACTCGTTAAGCTGGCTAACAACCAACGGAATCATCACCCGAAAGAAAAGTATAAACAGAAACCAAATGGCAAGCAGCGCCATGGCAGCACCAACGGCTCGTGGTGGGCTCCAGCCTTTAATTGAAATACGGCTAACTAAATCGACTAAAGGCTTACCAACCAACGAAAGCACTGCCGATATTAAAACAAATGCAACAATATTATTAAAATACCAAAGCAAAAATAGTACAATGGCTATACCGGTAGATATTATGATGTATCGGGCAAGCTTATTCATAAACTTAGGTTATCGGGTTTATTTTTTTTACAAGTAATAGTATGTAAAATTAATCGTTTTGTCCGAATTAGCACAACCTTACGTAAATATTACAGAGATTTGCACGCTATTCCAATATTAAGATTGCAAAACTAGTGAGTTATACGAAAGCAAAATATGCCGAATAGTAAAAAAACATCGCAAAATATTTTTCAACAAAGCGTTAAAATTACAGCTAAACCTTATACAGTTACGCTAATCAAATGCATCACTTATTAACATATACCAAAAACTAAATGTTTAACGATTTTATTCTTGCATACAAAGGCGAATTAGCCGCGCTTACTGTTGCATTTTTTTGGACAGTTTCAGCCATAACCTTCGAATCGGCTGGAAAGAAAATTGGCTCGCTACAGGTCAACATCATTAGGTTATCCATGGCATTTGTGTTTTTGAGTATACTCTCGTGGGTTTCTAGGGGAGTCGTTTTCCCTTTTGATGCCACTATGCACAACTGGGTCTGGTTATCAATTTCGGGGTTAATTGGCTTCGTAATAGGCGACCTAATGCTTTTTCAAGCGTACGTTGTTGTTGGCGCGCGTATATCAATGCTAATTATGGCTTTAGCGCCTGCCATCGCTGCTTTATTTGGTTGGATATGGCTAGGCGAAACCATAACCGCAAAGCAAGGGCTAGCCATGGTATTCATCTTTTTGGGTATTGCCCTTGTAATTTTACGAAGAGAAATTAACGCACCCGAGCAGCACAATACACGCAGAAAAGTAAAATTCTCATACCCAATAGTAGGTTTGTTGTTAGCCTTTGGCGGGGCTCTTGGTCAGGGCGGCGGACTGGTAGTGAGCAAATACGGAATGGGTGATTACGATGTTTTTTCGGCTGTACAGATAAGGGCAATAGCAGGAATTATTGGGTTTGCTCTAATTTTCACCTTTTCTGGTAGATGGAAAAAATTGGCGGCTTCTCTAAAAAACCGAAAAGCGATGGCCCGAATATCAATTGGTGCAATTTTTGGACCTTTCCTTGGCGTATCATTCTCGCTGTGGGCCATTAAATTTACTACAACAGGCGTTGCTTCGGCATTAATGTCAATAGTCCCCGTACTTATAATACCTTTTTCCATATATATACTGAAGGAAAAGTTTAAAACCAAAGAGTTTATTGGTGCTGTTATTGCTATTTTGGGCGTATTTATGTTCTTTTTATAGGCGCATACAGCAATGCCAGCCTAACACCCACACAATATTTTTTCTTATACTGAATCAATATGCCAAATCATTGGTGTTCAGTTAAAAAGCAATAGATTCCTCACAACGGTCGGAACCACGGGAACCTTTACTAAACTCTATTGAAACACGTATTACAATTCCCGTTCGCAAAAAAACGATTATCTTTGGATTACATACAAAATTAAACCTAGTATGCCATATTACCATCATATAAAAAGGGCAGCGTTAAATTATTCTTTCAATAAAATATGAAGCAACCATAAAAACTAATAAAATAAACAATAAATACACTCCATCTGTTTGCTATGAAACGCAAACAAACAATATATAATATACACACGTAATCAGTAATTAATAAATTTTATAAGCATGAGAAAACTTTTTAAAATTTTCGGAATTTTAGTAGCAATGGCACTAATGCCAGTGGTTGTAAAAGCCCACGATGATGCTCGTATGATGCGCTACCCCGACATCAACGGCAACCAAATTGTATTTGTTTATGCAGGTAATATTTGGACTGTTGATGCCAACGGAGGAGATGCACGGCAGCTAACGTCGCACAAAGGGCTCGAACTGTTCCCAAAAATTTCGCCCGATGGTAAATGGATTGCTTTTTCGGCAGAGTACAGCGGGTCTAGACAAGTATATATTATGCCTTCGCAAGGCGGAACACCCAAGCAGCTAACGTACTACAACGATGTTGGCGAAGTTCCACCACGTGGTGGTTACGACTATGTTGTTTTAGGATGGACTCCCAACAGCCAGAGCGTGTTTTTTAGGGCTAACCGAACTCCCTATGGCGACAGGATGGGAAATTATTATACCATTAGTATTGACGGAGGTTTTGAAGAAGAACTTCCAATTCCCCATGGGGGCTTAGCCGACCTATCGCCCGATGGCAAAAAAGTAGTTTTTACCTATATCGACAGAGAGTTTCGTACTTGGAAACGCTACAAAGGGGGGCGCGCCTCTAATCTATGGATATACGATTTAGATAAAAATGTTTCGGAAGAAATAACCGATTTTAAGGGAACCGACCACATACCCACTTGGTTTGGTGATAAAATTTACTTTGCATCCGACCGCGACCAGTGGCTTAACCTGCACAGCTACAACGTAATTTCAAAACAGGTAAAACAGGTAACTCATCATCAAAAATTTGATGTTATGTGGCCCAGCGGAAGCAACGGGCAAATAGCCTACGAGGTTGGTGGACAGTTATATAAAATAGACCTTGAAACAGAGCAATCACAAAAGGTAGATGTAAACATTAAGTACGATAATGCCACAACGCTTCCGTACTTTAAAAACGTAAAGGGTGACATTCACAGCGCATCCATTTCGCCCAAAGGCAATCGGGTTCTTTTTGATGCACGCGGCGACATATTTTCGGTGCCAGCTGGCGAGGGAACAACCCATAACCTTACAAATAAGCAGGGCGTGCGCTCGGTTTACCCTCAGTGGTCACCCGATGGCAAATGGATAGCCTACTACTCCGACGAAACAGGCGAATACGAAGTGTATCTTCTTGAAAATAAAGAGAATGCCGTAGCAAAACAGATTACTAAAAACTCAAAGGGTTGGAAATACGCAGCCACGTGGTCGCCCAACAGCAAGATGTTGGTATTTTTCGACCGCTCTATGCGTCTACAACTGCTCAATGTTGAAACGGAAAAACTAACCGTTGTTGACACACCTACTTCCAATGAAATTAAGGACTACTCCTTTTCGCCCGACTCAAAATGGATTGCATACACTAAGGACAGCAAAAACGGACAGGGTGCAATATGGGTTTACAATACCGAAAGCGGTAAGAAACAGCAACTTACCAACGATAATTTTGGAGACGGAAACCCTGTGTTCTCAGAATGTGGTAATTATGTTTACTTCGTATCAAATCGCGACTTTAACCTAAAGTTTTCCGATTTCGAATTTAACTACTTATATGGTGATGCTGCACGCATTTATGCGGTTGCCCTGCGTAACGACAGCCCAAGGCTTTTTGAGCCAAAAGAAACGGTAGAATCAGCCGAGGAGGCGAAACCCAATAAGGACGAAGCCAAAACAGAGGTTAATGTAACCATTGAATTTGATGGAATAAACCAGCGCATTATGGCATTCCCATTTTCATCGGGCAGCTACTGGGGACTACAACCCGTTAGTAACGGGCTAGTTTACTTTAATAGCGAGGGAATGCAACGGTACGATGTTAAGGAGCAAAAGAACGAAACCATAATGGCAGGCATACGCGGAGCAACCGTTTCGGCCGATGGCAAAAAGTTTCTTTACAATAATCGTGGAGATTATGGGGTGGCCTCGTTAGCACCAGGTCAAAAAGCAGGTGAAGGAAAGCTAAACCTTACCGATCTAACCATGCGCATTGAACCCCGAAAAGAGTGGGAGCAAATTTTTGTTGATGGATGGCGAATTTTCCGCGATTACTTTTACGTCTCGAACCTACACAACGTTGACTGGGATGGCTTTAAAGTAAAATATGGCGAACTTATTCCATATATAAACCACCGGTTTGACCTCGACTATATTTTTGGCGAAATTATTGCCGAAACCAACACAGGCCACAGCTACGCCAACTATGGCGATTTTGAACGAGCAGAACGTGTTAAGCATGGTTTACTAGGTGCAAAATTTACTGCCGATAAACGTAATAAGCGCTATATTATCAGTACAATTTTTAAAGGTGAAAACTGGAATCCCGCCAGACGCTCGCCACTTACCGAGCAGGGAATTGATATAAAAGAAGGTGAGTACCTTATTCAAATTGATGGCGAGGATGTTACAACAAGTCATAACCCTTACCAATTCCTCGAGAACAAAGCAAACAAAGCGGTAAGAATTACTGTAAACAGTAAACCCTCCAGTCAGGGAGCCAGAACCTACACCGTTAGACCAATTGAGAGCGAACAGGAGCTAATGTACTTTAACTGGGTAGTTTCGCGCCGCGAAATGGTCGACAAACTTTCGGGCGGGCGCATTGGCTATATGCATGTTCCGAACACAGCCGTTGAGGGTAACCGTGAGTTACACCAAGGCATGTACGCCTACAACGATAAGGATGCGCTAATTATTGACGAACGCTTTAATGGCGGAGGTTTTATTCCCGACAGAATGGTTGAACTCCTTAGCCGTACCACCCATGCGCATTGGCACAGAGCAGGTTTACCAGACCCAATGCGCACACCTGGCATAGCGCACAATGGACCTAAAGCCATGCTAATTAACCAATACGCATCATCGGGCGGCGATGCTTTCCCATACTTTTTCCGTCAGAAAAACTTAGGCACCATTATTGGGTCGCGCACATGGGGCGGACTAGTTGGTATGAGTGGCAACGCTTCGCTTATGGACGGAGGCTACATTGCGGTACCGCGATTTGGCATTTATAACGACAAGGGCGAATGGATAATTGAAGGGGTTGGCGTATCTCCTGATATTGAAGTAATTGACGAACCACACCTACTTTTCAAAGGGAAAGACCCATCAATTGAAAAAGCTGTTGAAGTGCTACTTAAGCAGCTCAAAGAGAATCCTCCTAAGGAATGGCCTGTACCTGCCGCCCCCGACCGTAGCGGCTGGATTGAGGTAGAAATAAAATAGGCTTTTCGCTATTAAAAATAAAAAAAGAGACTGTCTAAAAAGGCAGTCTCTTTTTTTTACTCCTCTCTGCTTGCAAATGCAAACATATAAAACGGGCTGTTTGGAAAATATCCAAACAGCCCGTTTTGCATTGGCAGTGCAGTAAATATATTACTGGTCGGAACCCATACCTATTATTTGGTATCCGCTGAGGTCAATAGTCTTACTAATATTGCTCTCAACCTGGCGAATATGCATAATTGTTTTGGCTCCCGATGAGAGGTCTTCCGACTCCATCTCCATAACCATTGCATTTCCAAATCCTAACCCGATGGTTGCCAGCCCTTGCATACCATTTAATTGTCCATACGCATCTGATATATCCATACGTCGCTCATTAGTTGCCCAAACAACAATTTTACCCTCATCGGTTTGGTAAGCGTACTCATTACAGTTATAGCCCGCAATATTTTTTGACCTACCTGTTGCCTTATACATTGGATTTATGTAATCTTCAACAGGCTCATCGAGCGTTTGATTCGTTTCCAAATCATCGGTTTCGGTCGAATCGCGAGGGATTGATATTGCCATACCGCTTCGTTCTCCATTTTCCTCTCCCAAAATAAGCATAGCACGGTTCTTCATATCAAAGAGCATAGTACTCTTCTTCGTAGCTCCAGTTTCGGGGTCAACAACATCAAAAATCATTGCATAGTTCTTACTCTCGGGCTCAAAGTACGTAATGTACTGCATTTTATCTATGCTGCTTAACGAATCGGTATATTCAATGTCCATTACCATTGTCGAAGAGAAACTATAACTCTGTTCGTGAGCAACATTATTAAAGCCCATAGCTTTCATCATTTTTCGCTCCAGAAAGCTGGGACCCGCTGGTTTTGAATGAGCAGGCTGATTCTCATTTTCATAATCCTCAGATTCTGATACGGTTTCCTCTTGCTTTGAACCTCTTAAGGCCTCAACAGCTTTTTCTTTTAAAAACCGTTTAATCTGTGCTTCTGCATTGTTAGGCGCTAGCATAACTGCTAGTAATAATAAGCCTATAAATATTGAATTCTTCATTTTCACAAGGGTTAGTTTTTTTATATAACAATCGTTTAAATTAATTGTTTTAGCTCGACGAATTAATTTGAATAAATTGAGTTGAGAACATTCTTCAAAAATACATATTACCAATTATTTAGGGCGATAAGGCACCTTCTCCTTCAACTCCGCTTAAAGCAAACGGTTTTTGGAGACGAATTGGGTAAGGTAAGTAGTAAGGCATCAACTTTAACTATGTAATAATAAATGCAAGTTACTGATATGTAATAATAAATGCAAGTTACTGAAAAGTATTTTATGAAATTGGAAAGAGCCTTGTCTTTTTCAACCTAATATACAACTAGTTACCGTTTAACATTTTCCATACAGCCCCTTCTTTAAGGGCGTACGACGACTGTATCATAGTTTCTATATCAAATTTTTGAACCAAATAGTTTGTGAAAATTGTGGCAAGAACAATCATTTCAACCCTCATTGAGTCCATTCCTGGAATGGCATTTCGCTCATCCTTTGTTGATGAGATGAGCAAATTGTGCAATGCAAAATACTCCTTCAATGGCATCACAATACTGGGCTCTCCGTTGGCTTTGATAATACCGTTTGCCGACAATATGCTTCTGTAAGTATCAAAAGAGCCCGAGCTGCCAATTATGGTTTTTGGCTTGTACAAACTTACAGGCTGAAACAGGTCACTAAGTTCCTTCTCTATAAATACCTCAACCTCAACTATTTCGGAAGCAGATATGGGGTTGGATGGGTTAAACATTTGCAAAAGGCGCGATATACCCAAATCGTAACTTTTTCCCCAAACCGATTCGTGCTTGTTCCCAATAACAATCTCGTTACTACCTCCCCCAATATCGAGCATCAAAACATTGCTTTCGTCCAGTGTTACAGCCTGTTTTATTCCTAAATAAATTAGCTCCGACTCCTCGCCTCCATCAATAATCTTAACGGTAACTCCGTGCATTTTGTGTATATCCGCAACAAATTGTTGCCCGTTGGCAGCATTTCGGGTAGCCGATGTGGCAAAGGCAAAAATACTATCTACCCCAAACCGTTGTATGGTTTTACAATGCTCGCCAATTGCATTTAATCCGCGCTCATAGGCCGCTGGGGCAATAACCTTTTGATTTATACCGCCTTCGCCAAGCTTAACACCCAACTTGCCGCTATGAATTATTTCATACGACGAACTACCATTAACCGAAGCGATTAGTAAATTAAAGGTATTGGTGCCCATATCGATAATGGCTACTTTGCGCATTTTAATATTTTAAGTTGATAAACTTTTCAGAAATAAAAATCAAATTTATGAGATACTAAAGTCTCCACACCCTACATTTCTGCAAAAATCATTCCACTTTATTAGCCTATAGTACTGAAAATGTGATTGTTTTAAACCAGTCATAAGATGCACCATATAACAATCGGATTATTACTTTCGAAATGCAACAATCACATTATCAATTATTGATAATAAAATGTACGCCAAAATAATAACTACAACCGAGGCAAAGCCCATTGAAAAGATGGCAATAATAGAAACAACGAGTAGTAAAATTTGTTTCCATAACTCTTTTGCCGAATCGCCCTTTTTAACCTTTAGCGAGAACATAGGCAGTGGCATCACAAGCAATGCCGACAGCACTAACACCAATGTAATAATTGCCGTAGGCGATGCTAACAATGGCTCAAACCACACCCTGTACGAACTGCTGAGCCCGAATACTAAACCAGCAATAAATATGGCATTTGCAGGGGTTGGCAAACCAATAAACGAGGTAGTTTCTCGGGTGTCAACATTGAATTTAGCAAGCCTAAGCGCCGAAAAAACGGCAATAAGAAAAGGAATAGCAAGAATAACATTCCCGTTGCTAAAGCCCTGCTCGGGGGCTAATGCAAGCGCATCTTTTAAAAGATGAAAAACAATAACCGACGGTGCCACACCAAAGCTTACCAAATCCGACAGGGAGTCGAGGTCCTTACCAATTGGCGAGTATGCTTTTAGCAATCGTGCCGCAAACCCATCAAGAAAATCGAAAACCGCTGCAACAAGAATAAGGTAACCCGCCAAAAGGAGGTTCCCCTCAAACGACGATACAATTGACAAGCACCCAAGGAAAAGGTTCGTCAACGTTAATGTGTTCGGTATATATTTAGTAGGGTTTGGTAAACGCATAGCAAAATGTATTTAGTACAATATTTATAGCAAAAGTAAGTTATTTGAACTAAAAAGCGGGCATTCTTTTTCTTAATTGTATTAAGTTTGCCAAGCAATGCCAAAACACTACCAAGCCCCTATCTTAATAATGAACAGGTTAGCAGCAATAGCACTTTTCGTATTTTTTGGGTTAAACCTTAACGCCCAAACAGCTAAATACAGCAACGATTTCCTGAATATTGGGGTTGGCGCACAATGGCTGGCTATGGGCAATACAGGTGTTGCGCTAAGTAGTAATATCGAGTCGGCTTACTGGAATCCCTCTACACTTGTTCACATTAATCAAAAATACGAGGTTGGCGCTATGCACGCCAGCTATTTTGCGGGAATGGCCAGCTACAACCATATGGGCATTGCCTATAAACCCGACTCGTTATCGGCCCTAGCATTTACTGCTATTCGCTTTGGCGTGGACGATATACCCAACACCACCGAGCTTATTGACGCCAATGGAAACTTTAGCTACGATAGGCTAAAACTTTTCTCGGTTGCCGATTACGCCTTCCTCCTCTCCTACGCACGTAAACTGCCTATCGAGGGACTATCGGTGGGTGCAAATGCCAAAGTAATATATCGTAACGTTGGAAAGTTTGCTAATGCGTGGGGTTTTGGTGTTGATGTAAGCGCAAGCTACAGGGTTAATAGATGGTTTTTTGGCGCAAATTTAAAAGATGCAACATCAACCCTTAACATCTGGAGTTTCAACTCCAATGAGTTGGAAATCACCATCGCCGACAGCACCTTTAACCAAGCACCCGACAATGGGCTTGAAATTACTCTTCCTCAGCTTGCTCTGGGAGTAGCGCGCTCCTTCAACATTACCAACCAAATTTGCTTAAAGGCTGAGGTAAATACAATTTTCTACTTCGATGGGCAACGAAACACCCCTTTATCGGCAAACTTTGCAAGCATTGACCCGCGCATTGGACTTGAGATAAGCTACCTAAATACGGTATTTATTAGGGCTGGGGTAAATAATTTGCAAAGAGTTACCGAGTTCGAAAACAAAACGGCGCTAATTATTCAGCCAAACTTAGGCCTTGGCCTCAAATTTAAAGGCATAAGCCTCGATTATGCCCTAACCAACGTAGGCAGCATTGGGTTCTCTCGCTACTCAAACATTTTTAGCTTAAAGTGGGCATTTAGCTCATTTGCAAAAAACGGCTAACCACTCGTTTACTTCCTTGCTTTATCATCTATCTGTCTGACAATCAAACATCTTAATTATTTTTGATGCTTTTTTGATATTTTTACACTATTTGCTTGCAATTCGTGTAAAAATTGTAATTATATTTGTTAGGTAAAACACCTAACAAAATGAGTTCTCGAAAAAACAAATACATTAAACGAGCGCTACAAATCTTCAAACACGAAGGTTTACGCTTATCGCTCGATGAGCTTGCCGAAAAGATGTCGGTATCTAAAAAGACCCTGTATAACCACTTCGACTCAAAGGAGCAGCTACATTCTGATTGTATGCAGAGTATGTTTTCTAATCTTAATCAAATGATGAGCACATTTGTTGACGATTCATTAAACGCCATCGAGTGTATGCGCAAAGGTTTTGGCGAATTAAAAACTTTATTCTTCGAACTTTCGCCCATTTTCATCAATGATTTTCGGAAGCTTTACCCCGATATGATTTACTCGAGCCACGCCAGCGATATCGACTTATTTAACAAGAATATTATGGCCAACCTAGAGAAAGGGATGAGAGAGGGAGTGTATAATCCAAATCTCGATGTAATACTTATAAGTCAATACTTTAGTCATTCAATATTTGGTTTTTTCTTCCATTCGGTTATTACCAATAAGGAATTCTCTAGCACCAACTATTTCGAAAATATCCTTGAGTACAACCTAAAGGGCCTAGTATCCGAGAAGGGCAGGCAGCTACTATAAAAAAACGATGCGTATGATACGAACGAAGGCATTTATTCTCATATTTTTAGTGAGCGCTCTAATGCCAATGTCTCAAGCTCAAGAGGCATATAATCTTCAAAGTTGCATTAGCTATGCGCTAGAGAACAACAACAACCTAAAAAAAGCGAGGCTCGACCTAGAGAAAAGCCTAGAGTCGAGGCGAGAAGTGCTGGGCAGCTTGCTACCTCAGGTAAGTGGTATGGGCAGCGTAAACTACAATATGAAGAAGGCCAAATTTGTGATGCCCAACTTTATAAACGAAATGACGCCCCCGCCTATGCAGGACCCCAATGCGCAAAAATATATAACCATTGAGATGGGTACGAACTACTCAAGCGGATTGGGTGCCTCACTTAACCAGCAAATTCTCAATTTCTCACTTTTCAATGCTCTCGAAATTGCCAAAACCATTGAGAGTATGGCAAGCCTTGGGGTCGAATCGAAGGAGGAAGAAATTATTGCACAAACAGCCAACCTGTTCTACGCCATTCAGTCTACAGCCTATGCAGCTGAGCAATTTGAGCAAAGTCTGAAACTAATCGACAAAATGCTAGTTACTATGCAAGCCAGCTACCAAAATGGGCTCATAAAAAAGGTCGATGTAGACAGGCTTAAGGTAAATAGGGTTAACCTAGCCACTCAACAAAGTGCCATTCAGAATGCAATCGATATTCAGAAAAACCTACTGAGATTACAAATGGGGATTAGTATGAACCAACCGCTCCAAGTTGAACCCATAGACCTATCGGTATTCGAGCAAAAAGCCGAAACGATAGAGCCCTTGGGGTTTGAACTAAATCAGCTACTCCCCGTTCAGCTCCTTCAGCAGCAACAAAAAATTGGGCAACTGCAAGTAAAATCGGTTAAAAGTGAGTTAATTCCAACGCTAATGCTTGGGGCAAACTACCAGTACAATATTTTAGGAGATAACCTTTTTGATAACGAGAACAGCTACACCTACCCCTCATCGGTTATCGGACTAAATCTTCGTATCCCAATTTTCACAGGGATGTCAAAAAGAGCCAAGCTAAAAGGGGCCCAAATTGAGTTGCTGAAACTCAAAGAAGATGAGCAATCACTAAGCCTATCGCTAGGTATGGCATACCAAAACGCATTGATAAAACTTAACGATAGCAAGCAAACAATAGAGGCGCAGCAACAGAATATGACCCTAGCTAAGGAAGTTTACCAAATTACCGAAGAAAATTACCAACAGGGGTTAGCCTCAATGTCGGATGTGCTTAACGCCAACTCATCGCTTATTCAATCGCAAGTAAGCTATGCCGATGCGCTAAACAGCTATATGAAGGCACACATTGCGCTTCGTCAAGCCAATGGCACAATCAGAGAACTTTCAAAATAGAAATAATAACGTACACCTATGAAAAGAGCAATCAACATACTTATAGTGCTAGCTATTATTGCTGCTGTTATTATTGTTCTTAGAATGAACAAAAAGGCAAACCAGCAAAAAACCGATTTCGCCTCAGTGGTATCAACCGCCATACCTGTTCAAATTGATGTGGTAAAACAAGAGGAGTACACGACCGATTTTAAATCCAACGGAACGCTTGACCCGATTAAAGAGCTGGTGTACGTTTCGGATGTTGCAGGACGAGTAATAAACATCCTGACAGATAAAGGCTCGTGGGTATCGAAAGGGCAAACCCTAATAAATGTTGACGATGAGATGCTAAAGGCCGATTTTATGGCGAGTGAGGCATCGTACAACGCATTAAAAGTTGATTACGAAAGGTTTACAAAGGCTAGTGAGGCAGGAGGAATTACCAAGCAACAACTCGATAATATGCAAACGCAGCTAATTGCCGCCGAGAGTCGCTACCGAACCAGCAAGCGCCGCTTACAGGATGCCACCATAAAATCACCTATGGCGGGTTACATCAACGAGCGATATATTGAGGTTGGAGCCTACCTGAACCCAGGTGCCAGACTTTTCGATATAGTAGATGATTCGCAGCTCAAGCTTCGATGCAACGTTACCGAATTGCAGGTTTTAAAATTAAGCAAGGGGCAAAACGCAGGGTTAACTAGTAGCTCCTTTCCAGAGGAAATGTTTAGTGGAACAATATCTTTCATCGGCGCAAAGGCCGACCGTGGTCTTAGCTACCCCATTGAAATCAATATTCAGAATAAAAAAGGGCTTAGGGCTGGGATGTATGTTACCGCACATTTTGAAGCTAACACAAAAAAAACAGGGTTACTAATTCCGCGCAATGCTGTAAGCGGAAGCGTAAAGTCGGCCAGCGTTTTTGTAGTGCAAAACGGCATTGCTACCCATCGTAATGTGACTGTTGGCGATATGATTGGCAAAAGAGTAGAAATAACCCAAGGCCTTCAGCCAGGCGATAGCATAGTAGTAGCAGGGCTTATCAACATATCCGATGGGGTAAAAGTGGTTAACAGAAAATAGGCAAGCCAATGAAAATCTCTGAAATATCCATAAAGCGGCCAACCTACGTAATCGTATTTTTTGCCGTGCTCACCATCCTAGGCTACTTAGGTTTCCGCAACCTGAGTGCCGAACTTATGCCAAAGTTTACCCCACCTATGATAAATGTACAGGTGGTTTACCCAGGCGCTTCGCCCCTTGAGGTAGAAAACTCGCTTACCCGAAAATTGGAGGACGCCCTCTCAAGTATGGAAGGGATTGACCAAATCCAATCCTACTCATTCGAGGGTATGTCGATGATGTTTATTCTCTTCAACTATGGCACCAACATTGACAAATCGATAACCAATGCGCAGAACCTAATAGCATCCAAGATGATGGAGCTGCCCCGAGATATTCTTTCACCAACTATCAATAAGGTTACTGTTGATGACAAGCCCATTATCTCAATTGCAGTCGTTTCAAACCTTGAGGCCACCGCTTTCTTCGATTTAGTGGACAAGCGCATTCTACCCGATATTAACAGCATTAAAGGGGTTGCCAAAGTTAGCTTGCTAGGCGGTAGGGCTCGCGAAATACAAGTAAACCTCGATATGGATAGGATGCAAGCATTTGGCATCTCACCCATTATGATTCAGGGCGTGCTACGAGCTTCGAACCTCGATTTCCCAACAGGAAGCCTAAAAAGTATGGAAACATCAACCACAATTAGGCTTTCGGGTAAACTCAAATCTATTGAGGCTATTCAAAACCTCGTGGTTACAACCCTTCCCACAGGCAGGCAGATTAGGCTTAAAGATATTGCCGAAATATCCGATGCCATAAAAGACCCAACCACCCTGGCTCGGGTAAACGGCGAAGATGCCGTGCTAGTAAACCTGCTTAAGCAAGGCGATGCCAACGCCATAGAAGTGAGTGATTTGGTTAGGAAACGGATAGCCGTTCTCGAGAATGAATTTGCAACCCAAGAGCTAAGTATGACCATTGCACAGGATTCAACCGAATTCACCCGCCAATCAATAAACTCGGTAATTACCGACCTGCTCATAATTATCCTTTTGGTAACATTCGTTATGCTTTTTTTTCTGCATAGCTTCCGCAATGCGGTAATCGTAATGACCGTAGTACCCGTATCGCTCATAGCCACATTCATCGGTATGTATCTTCTTGACTTTACGCTAAACCTTATGTCGTTATTGGGCCTCTCGCTAGTTATTGGGGTACTTGTAGACGATGCCATTGTGGTGATAGAAAACGTATACCGACACATTGAGATGGGGAAAAACAGGGTACGAGCCACGTTTGATGCTATGAAAGAGATTGGGTTTGTGGTAATTTCAACAACCGTGGTGCTAGTGGTTGTTTTCCTACCCGTTGCACTAACCGACACGCTGGTTTCGGATATCCTTCGGCAATTCTCCATAGTAATCGTAATGTCCACCATTATAAGCACAATAGCCGCCTTAACCCTTACCCCAATGCTTACATCGAGGTTTGGGAAAGTACAAAAACTTTCGAGTAAAAATTTATTTGGTCGAATAGTGATAGGATTCGAACGGCTAATTGAACAATTTAGCAACTGGGTTTCCAATATCCTAAGCTGGTCGCTGTCTCACAAACGATGGGTTGCCCTTATTGTAACCACAATTTCCATAGCCATTTTAGCTCTATTCCCCTTAGGCTTTATTGGTTTCGAATTCCTGCCTAACGTTGACCGTGGCGAATTTATGGTTCAACTTGAAATGCCAAAGGATATCTCAATGGAAGAGTCGAACGCCTTGGTACGCAGGGCAGAGGACTGGATTCAGTCGCAACCCATTGTTAGTAGTGTAATTACCACCGTTGGCAGCACCAGTGATAATACACAGAGCGCCAGAGGAACAGCCTACTTAGCCGAAATAAATGTGGAGTTAGTGCCCCACAGCCAAAGAAACATTGAAACAAAGCAATACATTACATTGATAAAACAGCCGCTTTCAGATTTTTTATTAGATGCCAAGATAAAAATAGCGAACGTTGCACTTACGGGCGAAGCATCAAGAGCCGCTGTGGAGTATGTGATAAGTGGGAACAACACGGACACCCTGATGATTTTTGCCGAAAAAGCGCTGGTTTTAATGAGTGGCATCCCAGGAACCTTACAACAAGAACTATCGGTGGAAAGCGGTACGCCAGAAATTTCGGTAATTGTTGACCGCGACAAGATGTCGGCGCTTGGGTTAACGCTCGATAACGTAGGCCTAACAATGCAAACGGTTTTTCAAGGCAACAGCACGCTAAAGTACACAGAAAATAACTACGAATACGATATCAACATCCGCGCCGATAGGGCATTCCGAAAGCAAGCAGCCGATGTTGAAGGGATAACTTTTGTTAACAACCGCAGCGAATCCATTCGCCTCGATCAGTTTGCCGAGATAGGCGTGAGCACTGGACCAAATAAGCTGGAACGGTATAACAGAAATGGCTCGGTTACAATTAGGTCTCAAGTTCACGGAACTACACCAGGTGCGGTATCAACTCAGTTTCTAGATGAAATCGACAAAATGGGAATTCCGAAAGGAGTAAAATTACAGGCCACAGGCGACCTAAAATCAATGGCCGACTCAATGAGCGTACTAACCGCCGCTATGCTACTCTCAGTTATCCTCATCTACCTGTCGATGGTTGTGCTATACAATAACTGGACCGACCCGCTGGTGGTGATGTTCTCCATCCCACTATCCATTCTGGGTGCTATTTTGACTCTAGCACTAACCAACACACCGCTTAGTATTTATGGAATGCTTGGGCTTATAATGCTTATTGGGCTAGTGGCCAAAAATGCCATTCTACTGGTCGATTTTGCCAACGAGGCGCTAAACCAAGGGAAATCAGTAGATGATGCATTAACCGAAGCGGTAAAAATCCGTACTCGCCCAATCCTTATGACTGCCCTATCCACCGTAATTGGGATGCTACCCGTAGCCTTATCAACTGGGTCGGGTGCTGAACTGCGAAATGGTATGGCTTGGGTTATTATAGGGGGAATGGCTCTATCAACGCTGCTTACGCTTATTGTTGTACCAGTAGTATTTAGGATATTTCACTCAGCAAAAAGCAAAAAAGAGAAGTTCGACATTGAAAAACTAATGTACGAAGAGCTAAAGTAGGATAGTAAATTCAAACCAAGCTGTTAAATACAAAAAAGAGCCCGATAGACTTTGCCTATCGGGCTCTTCAACACTATCAATTAAGCTGCTTTTGCTCGCGAAAACTTAAACCCAATATTTAACGGAGTAGCATTCATCAAATTATCGCTAACCGGACAACGCGACTCTACCTTACTCAACCACTCGTTAAGGGTTGCCTCATCGGCATCACAAATAGGAGTCATCTTAACCTCAAGATTATTGTAACCTGCCCTTTCGGTTTCAGTCTGGCCAAAAAGTCTTGCGGGGTTCAAATCGCCACAAATATCAATCTGCAGGTCCTTAATCTCAAATCCCATTTCCTTAGCAACTAGGCAACCAGTTACGTTAAGGCAGCCAGCAAGTGCGGCCAAAACATACTCAACCGGATTGGGAGCCACATCAGTACCGCCCAAACTTTCAGGCTCATCAACAATAATCTCAAAATTGCGTGCTTTAACAACCGTTTTTGCATCGCTAGCCCTTTGGGCTTTAATTCTAAATTTTAAATCTGCCATTGCTATATTGTTTTAGTTAATTAATTTTAGTTAATTACAACACTGCAAAACTAACTGTTATTCAAATAACAGAAAAGAAAATGGCGATGCACAAACTCACTTAAAACCCTTGGATTTTTAATCCTAAAAAGTGTAATATTGCATTTTTTAAAAATATTTAAAGATGGATAACAAAGATTTCAAAGAGCGATACTGGTACTCCCTTCTTGATGAACAAAATCGGAATCAAATAATATCGAACTCAACAGTAGTAGATTACGAAAAGGGCGAGACAATAATAAAACAGGGCGTTGCTGCTGGGCAGATTCCTTTTCTAGAAAAGGGTATGGTAAAATTAACTTCAAGCAACAAAAAGCGCACAAGCACTTTTAAAATAATTGCCGACAATACATTTATTGGTTTAATGTGTGCTTTTGTGGAAAAACGGTTCGACTTTTCGGCAATTGCCATCATACCCTCAACTGTTCGAATGATAGACCGCAAATTATTTGAAGAAGCAATTAGAACCAATGGCGATTTTGCAGTACACATTGTTCACGAAATGTCGTTAACAACAAACTTAATTGTTACCGAACTCATCCAGCTAAGCCAAAAAAATGCCGATGGAGCAATATGCACCATACTGTTAGAACTATCATCAGTATTCAACAGCAACACATTTCAGGTGCCTTTTAATCGTACTGAATTTGCCGATACGATTGGCTACTCAAAAGAGAGCGTAATAACCTGCTTATCGTCGTTACAGCAACAAGGAATAATAAAAGTATCGGGCAAAACGGTAGAAATAATTGATAAGGGCAGGCTTGAAACAATAGCTATGTATGGGTAAACCTATGTTATAGCATAGTTATATTTTACCCCACTAAAATCAGTAAAGTAAATTCTCTCAACCCAAAGGATTTAGTTTATTCACCAACAATACCCTCATCAACAACAGGATTAGCTATACCATCGTTGTTACTTACAGAATCCTGCCATTTATCAATTTTAATAGCCTCAAATTGTTTTTTGAGCAAGTAAACACACGCAACAGATGCTAAAATTCCACCAACAATAATTAGAACCATATTGGTAACACCCCCATACGACTCTATGAACGACTCATTCATAGCTTCTTCAGCATCCTGAAAGTAGCCACCCGCAAAAGCAACCAAGTTGTTTACTGCGTGAATTATTATGGTTAGCGAAAGTTTTCTAGTTTTGTAATAAACCCAACCTGCAAGCAAGCCAATAAAAAAAGCTGCAATAAATTGCCAAGGATTAAAATGAACTATCCCGAAAAGAAAACTTGATAAAACAATAGATTTTACTGGAGAGTACCTGCGTAAAAATCCATCTAGAATAATCCCTCTAAAAATTAGCTCTTCAAGTATAGGTGCTGCAATAACAATGGTAATAAAAGAAAATACTCCTTTTTGATTACTCAACTCAATAAATAGCTGCTTAAAATATTCAGGCATTGGTATTACATTACCAAGGGGTAAAATTACTCCAGTCTGAATAGCAATGAGAGAAACACTAACCAACGCCATTATTTTGAGAGAACTCAGGCTAAAATCGTAATTACGAATACCTGTTCTACTTTTCTTCATCGAATGAGCAATTACAAAAGTAGTTCCCATTGATAATAAATAGTAAATTAAAATTGAGGGCTCCTCCCCTAGTAAATTGTCTAAAACAAATTTCACAGGACTAAAAAAAACCAACATTAAGAACACTGCGATTCCAATAATCCCCCAACTTTGTCCCACGCCAGGGTAATTAAATTCTTTTTCTTGAAACGTCATATCTTGTATTGTTAATTGGTTTTATGGTTATACAAAAGTAAAAATAAAAAAACCCATCCTAAACAAGTTCTCGCAAGCTAATCGCTTAATCTTTCATCCCCTCCACACAAAGCCCCTATTAACATCTTATAATCAACTCTATAGTTCATAATAACCCTCTATCCTTTTAGTTGTTCTAAAGCCATAAAGTTTTAAAATTCCATATTATTATTAAGAAGTATTTACATTTCAACCCTTTTCTTATCAGCTAATTAGAAATTATCGCTGCTTGTATGTTGTTCATTTCGTGTTGATAAACATTTTTCGTTAGACTGATTTAATTCACTATTTTTGTGTGTTAATTAGGAGATAGTATATATGATGGACGGAACATATTCAGAAGATAGTATTAGAACACTGGAGTGGAATGAGCACATTCGGCTTCGCCCCGGTATGTACGTAGGTAAGCTTGGCGATGGCGCTCAGCCTGACGATGGCATATACGTGCTACTTAAAGAGGTTTTCGATAACTCTGTTGATGAGTTTATGATGGGCAACGGGCGCATCATTACACTTGATATTAATGAAAGCAGCGTATCGGTTCGCGATTACGGACGCGGAATTCCCCTAGGTAAGCTCGTTGATGTTTCATCGAGAATGAACACAGGAGCCAAATATGATTCAAAGGTTTTTAAGAAATCGGTTGGCCTAAACGGGGTGGGTATAAAAGCCGTTAACGCATTATCTACATCATTTCGCATTCAAAGTTTTCGCGAGGGCAAGTCGAGACTTGTTGAATACTCGTGCGGAAACATAGTTAACCAACAAAACATTGACAGTCCCAGTGAGAAAAACGGCACGCTGGTTGAGTTCATTCCAGATGAAAGCCTATTCGGAAAATTCGATTACCAAAATGAGTACATCGAATCGATGGTTCGAAACTACTCACACCTTAACACTGGACTAATAATTAAGTACAACGGCACATCCTTTGTGTCTAAAAACGGCTTACTCGACCTCCTTAACGAGAAACTCTCGGGCAAGGAACTTTATCCGCCAATACACCTAAAAGGGCCCGATATTGAAATGGCCATTACGCACGGCGTTGGGTATGGCGAAGATTACTACGCATTTGTAAACGGGCAGCATACCACGCAGGGCGGAACGCACCTAGCCGCATTTCGTGAAGCGTTAGTTAAAACCATACGCGAATTTTATAAGAAGGATTTCGATGCGTCCGATATTCGCACATCAATAATTGCAGCCATAAGCATTCGGGTTGAAGAGCCTGTTTTCGAAAGTCAAACTAAAACAAAACTTGGCAGCCGTGATATGGGACCCAATGGTCCATCGGTTCGTCAGTTTATTGGCGATTTTGTAAAAACCTCGCTCGATAACTACCTACATAAAAACCCCGAAGCAGCCGATGCCATTCTGCAAAAAATTGTGGATTCGGAAAAGGAACGCAAGGCCATATCGGGCATACAAAAGTTGGCTCGCGAACGAGCAAAAAAAGCCAATCTGCATAATAAAAAACTACGCGATTGTCGTGTTCACTATGGCGATAAGAACGAACTTAATTTAGATACCACCCTTTTTATTACCGAGGGCGACTCGGCTAGCGGTTCCATTACCAAAAGCCGCGACGTAAAAACGCAAGCTGTATTCTCACTTAAAGGAAAACCGCTTAACAGCTACGGATTAACAAAAAAGGTTGTTTACGAAAACGAGGAGTTTAACCTGCTACAGGCGGCTCTCAACATTGAAGAGGACATTGAGAACATTCGTTATAACAAGGTGGTTATAGCTACCGATGCCGACGTTGACGGTATGCACATCCGCCTGCTACTAATTACCTTCTTTCTTCAGTTTTTCCCCGACCTTATTCGTCAGGAGCACCTATTTATACTTCAAACGCCCCTTTTTAGGGTAAGAAATAAGAAGGCCACTAAATATTGCTATAACAACGACGAGAAAGAAAAAGCCCTTAAACTGCTGGGCAGCACTGCCGAAATTACCCGTTTTAAGGGGTTAGGTGAGATTTCACCCGATGAGTTTAAAAATTTTATTGGCGAGGATATGAGGCTCGACCCTGTTCGTTTGTCAAACAACGACCTGATACCCGATTTACTCTCGTTTTATATGGGAAAAAACACCCCCCAACGTCAAGAATTTATTATTGACAATTTGAAGATTGAGGTAGACCTACTTGAGGAAGAAGCAGCCATCAAAAAGGTTGAGGAAGAGACAGATGCTAAGAAAGTTGAGGAAGAGGCTGCTGTATAGTAAAGTATAAAAGAAAGAAACACAAATAATACAATGCAATTCGACGATTTTGAAGCGGAGGACTTACTAAACGGAGATAGAACCCGAAAAACCTCACCCGATGAGCAAAGCCGTATAGCTAAACTTACTGGCGAGGGTGCAAAAAAGGTGCAAGTTTCGGGAATGTACAAGGAATGGTTCCTCGATTACGCATCGTACGTTATACTTGAGAGAGCGGTTCCGCACCTCGAAGATGGGCTAAAACCCGTTCAGAGACGCATTATGCACGCTATGAAACGCCTCGACGATGGACGGTACAACAAGGTTGCCAACATTATTGGCTACACAATGCAGTACCACCCTCATGGGGACGCTTCTATTGGGGATGCCTTAGTTCAACTTGGACAAAAAGACCTGCTTGTAGATATGCAGGGTAACTGGGGAAACATACTAACTGGCGATGGGGCAGCTGCTCCTCGTTACATTGAGGCCCGACTGTCAAAATTCGCGCTCGATGTAATTTTTAATCCTAAAACTACCGAGTGGAAACTCACCTACGACGGGAGGAATCAGGAACCCGTTACGCTTCCTATAAAATTCCCTCTGCTACTAGCACAAGGTGTTGAGGGCATTGCGGTAGGACTGGCATCAAAAATACTTCCACATAACTTTAATGAGATAATTGATGCGGCCATACTTCACCTAAAAGGCAAGGACTTTGAGCTCTACCCCGACTTTCCTACCGGTGGCTACACCGACTGCTCGCGCTACAACGACGGGCTTCGCGGTGGTGCGATTAAAATTAGGGCAAAAATAGAGAGACTCGACCGCAAAACACTGGTAATAAAAGAAATACCTTTCAGCAAAACAACAACCACACTTATCGACTCAATTATTAAAGCGAACGATAAGGGGAAAATTAAAATTAAAAAAATTGACGACAATACGGCCGAGAATGTTGAAATACAAATACATCTCTCGTCCGATATTTCGCCCGATAAAACCATCGACGCCCTATATGCCTTTACCGACTGTGAAATATCGGTATCGCCAAACTCTTGCGTAATTTTCGATAACAAACCTCGATTTATGGGGGTTAAAGAAATTCTCCGCACGTCGGTTGAGCGAACCCAGTACCTCCTTACCCGCGAGTTAGAAATTAGGCTAAGTGAATTAGATGAGGCTTGGCATATGTCATCACTGGAGAAAATTTTTATTGAAAATAGAATTTACATTACCATTGAGGATTGCGAAACATGGGAATCGGTTATCGAAACGATTGACCGAGGGCTTGACCCCTTTAAAAAACTACTGCGACGAGAAGTTTTACGCGAGGATATCCTTAGGCTTACCGAAATAAAAATTAAACGTATATCAAAATACGATAGTTTTAAGGCCGACGAGCAAATAAAGGGTATTGAAAGCGAAATGGATGAGGTAAAAAATCATCTGGCTAATATTGTTTCCTACACCATAAACTACTTTCAGCAAATTAAAAAGAAGTACGGGAAGGGACAAGAACGGAAAACGGAAATCAGGAATTTCGACGCCATTGAGGCAACTAAAGTGGTGGTAGCCAACGAAAAACTTTACGTTAACTACGAGGAGGGATTCTTTGGTACTGGGCTTAAAAAAGATGAATATGTTGGCGATTGCTCGGATATTGACGACGTAATCGTTATTCTCAAAAATGGCAAGTACGTTATTACCAAGGTGTCAGAAAAAGCATTCTTTGGCAAAGGCATTAAGCACATATCCGTATTTAAACGCAACGATACGCGCACTATTTACAACGTACTTTACCGCGATGGCCGAAACGGCGCAATAATGATGAAACGCTGTGCCATAACCGGCATAACACGCGATAAGGACTACCACATTACCAAGGGAACCGAAGGATCGGAAATTATATACCTCAGTCATAACACCAACGGCGAGGCAGAGGTACTAAAGGTATTTTTAAAACCTCGACCCCGCATACGCAACCTTATAATGGACCTTGATTTTAGCCAAGTTGCCATAAAGGGACGCCAATCGCAAGGCAATATATTTACCCGCTATGCAATTCATAAAGTTCAGGTTAAAGAGAAAACTGGCAGCACGCTAGGCGGCATTAAAGTTTGGTTCGACTGGGATGTTTTCCGCCTAAATAATGATGAGAGAGGTCAGTACATTGGCGAATTTAAAGCGAATGATAGGCTACTTGTTGTTAATAAGGATGGGGAATATTACCTAACAGGCATTGAACCCAGCACACACTTTAGCGATAACATTCTGATACTAGAGAAGTTTGATGAGGAAAAAGTATACTCAGCCACATATTTTGATGGTGCACAAAACTTTTTTTACGTTAAACGCTTTACTTTTGAACCCAATGAAACTCCACAAAGCTTTATTGCAGACGACAAAAACTCATACCTTTCAGAAGTTAGCTGCGATAAATTTCCGTGCCTGAGGGTTACTTTTGGCGGCAAAAATGCACAAAGAGAGCCAGAGCAAATTGATGTTGAAGAATTTATTGGGGTAAAAAGTCACAAAGCTAAAGGCAAAAGGGTTTCAAATTTGGAGGTAAAAGCGGTTAAATTTACTGAACCTCTACAAAAAGAAGGAGAAGTAACCGAAGAAGAAATACCGGATACTGACGAAAAACCTCCCGTAAATAATAGTTCAACGGATTTTAATGGGAATGCATCGCAAATGTCTTTGGAACTGTAAACCTATTGTTATACTTTTACTTACGCATTAAGAAACGGTTTAGTGCATATATATCCAATCAACCAAAAATGGTTTTATGAAAGTTTTTTTAATTGGATTTATGGCAAGTGGAAAAACAACGCTAGGTGCAGAGTTGGCCAGCGAGTTGGGTTTTCCTTTTCTTGACCTCGACCATTACATTGAACAGAAAGAAGGAAAATCGATAAAAGAACTGTTTGAAATTAGGGGAGAGGAACATTTCCGTAGAATTGAAAGTGAAACGCTTCGCGAAATAAGCGCTCTTGCCGGAGACCACGTTATTGCATCGGGTGGTGGCACTTCATGCTTTTACAATAGCGTCGATTTTATGAATAAGGTTGGGATAACCATCTATCTTAAAGCTGAAGTTTCCGAATTACTCGACAGGCTTATAAAATCAAAAAACAACCGACCCTTGCTATGGGGTAAGAATGAAGAGGAACTTAATCGGTACATTATTAGGGTGCTCGATGAGCGAAAAAAATACTACGAAAGGGCAAAAATAACAGTTAACATAAGTCAGGTTGATGCTAAAATGCTAGCCAACACAATTAGAGCCACCCAAAACTAGGCAGCCCTTTCTTATCTTAATTCCTCCCAATTTTTAATCGTGAATCGGGCTGAAAGCCCAACTGAATATAGCCCGAGGCAACGCTTCGGGTTAAATAATGCGAGCGTTATGCGCCCTGAAAGGGCAAATTAATCCAAACCCCAAACTGGTGGCAATCGAAAAAATTATAACCTGCCCTGTCAGGGCGACATCATATGATACCCGTCTAACCCAAGGCGTTGCCTTGGGCTAGAATAAATTGCCACTTCGTGGCGAGGAATGGAGTGATAAAAAACTATTACACCATAGCCACACAGCAAGACTCACAAAAAAACGTAAGCAGGAGAACCAATCCAAGCGGGCTGAAAGCCCAACTAACTTCAGCCCGAGGCAACGCCTCGGGTAAAATAATGCGAGCGTTATGCGCCCTGAAAGGGCAAATTAAACCAAACCCCAAACTGGTGGCAATCGAAAAAATTATAACCTGCCCTGTCAGGGCGACATCATATGATACCCTTCTAATCCAAGGCGTTGCCTTGGGCTAGAATAAATTGCCACTTCGTGGCGAGGAATGGAGTGATAAAAAACTATTACACCATAGCCACACAGCAAGACTCACAAAACAACGTAAGCAGGAGAACCAATCCAAGCGGGCTGAAAGCCCAACTGAATATAGCCCGAGGCAACGCCTCGGGTAAAATAATACGAGCGTTATGCGCCCTGAAAGGGCAAATTAAACCAAGCCCCAAACTGGTGGCAATCGAAAAAATTATAATCTGCCCTGTCAGGGCGACATCATATGATACCCGTCTAACCCAAGGCGTTGCCTTGGGCTAGAATAAATTGCCACTTCGTGGCGAGGAATGGAGTGATAAAAAACTATTACACCATAGCCACACAGCAAGACTCACAAAAAAACGTAAGCAGGAGAACCAATCCAAGCGGGCTGAAAGCCCAACTAACTTCAGCCCGAGGCAACGTCTCGGGTTAAATAATACGAGTGGGCTGCGCCCTGAAAGGGCAAATTAATCCAAACCCCAAACTGGTGGCAATCTAAAAGATTCGAGCAGTTAGTAGTGTATCAGACTAAAACCTATCGCAACCGAGGCAATACGTATGTTATTGGACCCAGGATGCTCTCACCCAAATTTCGAGACCTATACGAAGACCACCCAAAAACTCTATCGGGTAAATTTGCATTGTCCTTAAATGGCATTTCAATAGTCATAGACATACACTTAAAGTGCTCACCTACAAACTTTGAACCTATATTCAAATTAGCCTCTCCTGGCTTATTCTGTGGATAACCCTCTTCGGTCTGAAAATCGGGACTATACTCTGCCCATTTGGCAAGAAAATTCTCTTGCAACCATTTTAACCTCTCATCATATGATGGGATACCCTCGATACCCGATGCAAAGCAATACGGCAGTCCTTCGTCGGCATGAATATCCAAGAACATATCAACACCTACCTCTTCCATTTTACGTCGAACATAGAATACCTCTGGGCTAATCTCCTGATCGGGGTTGCCCCATTCGCGATTAAGGTTTCGGCCTGCAGCGTTGGCGCGCAAGTTACCCGCAATAGCGCCATCAATATTCATATTTGGCACCAAATAAAACACAGCCTTACGAAGCAGCACTCGCGACACAGGGTCGCTCTCATCGAGCAAACGCTCAATAAACCCTTGCATAAACCACTCGGCTTGAGGCTCGCCTGGATGCTGACGTGCAATAATCCATATTTTTGGTTTTATACCGTCAGGTTCACCCAAAACTAGCAAATCAATATCTCGTCCTTCAACAGTTTCGCCAATTTGCTGAACAACGCAACGGCTCGAAAGCTGAGCTGAACTTACAAAATCTAGATGCTGATCGTAAGTGTAAGGGGTTGAGTATGCATAAAACACTGAGTTCTCCTCGGGTGTATGCTCAAAACTCAGCACACCATCTACATAACTAGTGGGAATACAAAACCACGACTCCCTATCGTAAGATGCGTAAACCCTATACTCGGGCCAGCCCTCTGGATAACTTGCCATAGAGGCATTTTCTATATGTATTTTACATGGAAATCCCTCTGCGCCATGCAACCTAAAATAAAACCACTGAAAAGTATCAGTGTAGGTATCGGGCCTAATTCTAAGCCGAATATTATCATGATTCTCAGCATTTACAATCTCTATATTTCCGCTGTCAAAATTTGATGATATTTTCATAATTACAATTATTTAGTAGAAAGTCAATAAACACTGGTAATATAGCTATTTTTTAGCAGCAAACCATCACCAAATCTTTCTTTTAGCTCACAGTAAATTACCTCCTAAGTTCGAAGTTTTGACCAAGATACACCTTTCTCACCTCTGGGTCATCGGCTAGTTCCTGCGCAGTGCCAGCTTTCAAAATATCGCCCTCAAACAGAAGGTAAGCCCTGTCGGTTATAGTAAGGGTTTCATGCACATTATGGTCGGTTATCAAAATTCCAATATTTTTATCCTTTAACTTTGCTACAATAGTCTGAATATCTTCTACCGCAATAGGATCCACGCCTGCAAATGGCTCGTCGAGCAGAATAAACTTTGGTTCAAGCGCAAGGGCTCTCGCAATTTCGGTTCTACGCCTCTCCCCTCCACTTAGCTGAATCCCCATACTCTTCCTAATTTTCTGCAAACCAAACTCTTCGAGTAACGACTCAACCTTTTCTTTCTGGTACTCCTTCGTAAAGCTAGTCATCTCAAGTACGGCTCTTAGATTATCTTCAACGCTAAGATTCCGAAAAATTGATGCTTCCTGAGCAAGGTAACCCACCCCTCTTTGCGCTCTTCGGTACACAGGCTCTCTGGTTATTTCAACATCATCGAGAAAAATTCGTCCCGAATTGGGCGTTACCAAACCAACCATCATATAAAAAGTTGTTGTTTTCCCTGCACCATTGGGACCTAACAGGCCCACAATTTCGCCCTGACTAACCTCTACCGACGCACCCTTAACTACAGTTCTAGAGCGGTAACGCTTTACAAGTTTATCAGTATGTAACCTCATCTTTTTATCCATAGCGATTGATTTTGTACAAAAGTAAAAAAATTGTTAGGATTATACTTACAACATGCAACACCTTAACAAAGTTTGGGGCAATTATATAATAATTACAATGCGAGAGATGAGTCAAGTTATAGAGACATCACAGAATATAAATACAAGCAACATCCCAATGGTTATCGTTTTTTATTAGGCACTCCCCCACTCCTAATTTCCAACATTACAGAACCACAAATGTATGTTATTACAAACAGCACAAAACAAAATTTATGCTACACAACACACCCAATACAACACGCTTTACCTGATGCACTTACAGTCAAAAAAAACATTGATTACCAGAATACTAACAGGCAAAAACATTAACTACCAACTCTAATAATTCGCTATAATTATTCTGTAAAAAACCAAAGGTAAGAGACAGCTACAACACACCAATATTTTAACAAATCAAATGATATATCCTCTAAAAGTTGCATTTATGACTTGAATCTAAGACAAGTACTTGAATTTAAAAAAGCAACTTACCAACTATACCCATACGCACACCCAAATTTGTCCGAACACAACATCTTTTTGTTGTCACTCTCTTTTATTCTTTATTCAACTTTTGCAAGCATACTAGAATTGCACATACCCCTGGAATATAGCAATATAAGCACAACTCTTTGAGGCTTTTATGACTTCCTTGTGTCTTTTGTGTAATTGTAAAAAGCAATATCACAAAGCAACACGAAGTATTGCACAAAGAATACACAAAGAATTTGAAAAAATAATTAGGTGACTTATTATCAAGTATATAAATAAGCTTGAAGTGAAGTATTTAGTTAGATATCAAGGGGATAAGTTGGATGCGAAAGTTGAGTTCTTTACCATAAAGGATAAAAAACTTCTCCAATAGCCAAACTTACACCAATTATTTTTGTTCCTTTCTTACGCCATAGAGAAATAAACTAAGTGGCACATTTCTGCTTTTTTACAACTAAAAATAAACAGCAAAACCCATGCTCTGCGTAAACCAAACCAAAACCGACCCATACTTCAACATTGCCAGCGAGGAGTTCCTACTAAAGAATTTCGACGAGGACATTATTATGCTCTACATTAACGAACCCTCTGTTATTGTGGGCAAGCACCAAAATACGCTGGCCGAAATAAATTACAAGCTAGCTAAGCAAAAAGAGGTATCCATAATTCGCCGACTTTCGGGTGGCGGTGCAGTATACCACGATTTAGGAAACCTGAACTTCACCTTTATTAAGAATGGGACACCTGGTAAACTGGTGGATTTTAAAGGCTACACCCAACCCATTGTTGATGCACTGAACGAAATTGGAGTTAATGCTGAGTTTGGTGGCCACAACAGCCTTTTAGTAGGCGAAAAAAAGTTTTCGGGTAATGCCGAGCATATTTTCAAGAATAGGGTAATGCACCATGGCACCATACTTTTCTCAACCAATCTAGAAACCCTAGCCGAGGTTTTATACGTTTCATCAACTCGCTTTAATGATAATGCGGTTAAATCGGTTAGGGCAAAAACCACAAACCTAAACAGTCATCTGCCCTCGGACTTTAGCATTTCAAAACTTAAACAATTTTTATTTAACCGTCTTTCCGAAAGTACAACTAATGCAAGGGTCTACAAGTTTACCGATGCCGACACAAGTTCTATTATGAATCTTGTTGAAAATAAATACTTAACCTGGGACTGGAACTTTGGTTACTCACCCAGCTACACATTTAGCCGCAGTTTTAGTGTTAGTGATAAGCAGGCTAACATAGAGGTTACGGTTGAAAAAGGTAGAATTATGGGAATAATTATAAAAGGCAATGAGGGAAACGATCCTAGCGCAACAATAATTGCTCAGGCTTTAAAAGGGGTTAAACATAATGATTTTGAAGTACAACAGGTTATAAATAAATTGCCCATTAGCGACGAGCTAAAACAAAAGCTAGTAGAGTATCTATTCTAGTCATTACTCGAAATCCTCGTCGGGTCTAAAAAATATTCGTTCGTCCAAAATATGATCGAATGACTCAGGTGGCAAAGCCGAAGCTACACGTAAATTGGTGTCTAAAAAGAAGAGTAATTCGTGGTGTAACGTTTCTCCTGCAATATTAAGATCCTGAAATTTGTGAACGAGCAAATAGCCAAGCAGGCTACCCTCAATATGGTCTAATTCACGCTTTAAACTGTCTGCTCTTGATTTATCCTGCAATGAATCCTCATTATTCATAATAGCCACTAGCAAAGGCAAGGTCCTGCTATTACGAGCGTAACGCGCCGATAGTTCTCCAAACACAACGGGTTTATAGTGCGGGTATTCGTTGGTTCTAATTATCCAAGCTTTTATGGCCTCTTCGGCAATCTCTTGCTTCTCGCTTAAAGGATTCTCAGCCTCAGTTTTGCCGCCTTTACATCCCAACAAAGAGGTAAGCAATACAAATACGACGAAAGCGATTCCAGTATTTTTTTTCAGCATAGCTAGTAGTGTTTTTACAGGTATGCAAGTTAACAAAATACGTTTAATATTATGGCGTACAATCACAAAAAAATCCCGGTAAAATACCCGGGATTTTTCTTTGTGTCTGAGTCAAACTTACTTTTTCATAAGTTCAGCAAAATACTTATAGAATAGTGGTATGGTCTCAATTCCTTTAAAGAACTGCTCTAACGGATAGTTCTCGTTAGGTGAGTGAATAGCATCGGAACCAAGTCCAAAGCCCAATAGAATTGTTTTAATTCCCAATTTCTCTTCAAATGTGCTAATAATCGGAATACTTCCTCCGCTACGGTAAGGTATGGCTTTTTTACCAAAAGTATCTTCCATTGCCTTACTTGCAGCTATATATGCAGGGCTATCGGTTGGCGATACGTATCCTTGTCCACCGTGTAAATATTTAACATTAACTTTTACGTAGGGAGGGGCAATTTTCTCAAAATGTTTCCCAAACAGCTCTGCAATTTTCATATGATCCTGATTAGGAACAAGCCTCATTGAAATTTTTGCGTATGCTTTTGAAGGCAGAACTGTTTTGGCGCCTTCGCCAATGTACCCGCCCCATATTCCGTTCACATCAAGAGTTGGCCTAATACCTACACGTTCGAGAGTAGTATAGCCTTTTTCTCCCCATTCCTCATCAATACCAACCGATTTTTTGTACTCTTCCAAATTGAAGGGCGCTTTGTTCATTTCAGCACGCTCGCTATCGGAAACCTTCATTACTTCGTCGTAAAACCCAGGTACGGTAATGTGGTTATTCTCATCGTGTAACGAGGCAATCATTTTAGTTAGAATATTGATAGGATTGGCTACCGCACCACCAAAAAGGCCCGAGTGAAGGTCGTGGTTTGGTCCCGTAAGTTCAACCTCAACATAAGATAAGCCACGAAGTCCCGTTGTTATTGAAGGATCGTCTTTACCCAACAACGATGTATCTGACACTAGGATTACATCGGCTTTTAACATTTCCTTATTCTGGTCGAGCCATTTACCAAGATTTGGAGAACCAACCTCCTCTTCGCCCTCAATCATAAACTTTACGTTGGTGGGTAGAGTATTGGTTTTTAGCATAAGTTCAAATGCCTTGGCGTGCATAAAGCCTTGCCCCTTATCATCGTCGGCACCACGACCCCAAATTTTACCATCTTTTACAACAGGCTCAAAGGGTTTAGTGTTCCACAGTTCAAGAGGGTCAACAGGCATTACGTCATAATGCGCATAAACCAAAACGGTAGGTGCATTAGGGTCAATAATTTTTTCGCCATACACAACAGGATGCCCATCGGTTGGAAATACCTGAGCCTTATCGGCGCCTGCGCTAAGCATTTGATCGCGCCAGTACTCGGCACATTTTTGCATATCGGGTACGTGATCGGCTATTGAGCTAATTGATGGTATGCGCAGCATTCCAAATAGTTCGTCAAGAAAACGATCCTTGTTCTCCTCAACATACTTCTTAATGTAGTCCATAATCTATATTCTAATTTATTAATAATTATTCGTGCTGTAATATTAGCGAAAATTCAGGAAATCTCATAACGAAATTGCGCTTAACATTCGATACACTCATTGACAAAAAAGTTAAAAAGATGTAAAACACTAGCTTACAAGAAATACTCGAAACATCGTTATGAAACCAATCTTAGCTGTTTCATCTTATTGAAAACACGAAAAATAGATGTTTGTTTAATACTTGCCAGGTAAAAAATGGCTTTGACCATCAATTATCTTTTACTATCTTTAACTTTGATTTAAAGAATTCTGAAATAGTATAAAAATTGATTAGGGTTATAAACTCAAAAAGCATTAAGGAGGCGAGTATAAATGGACAAGAATTATACTATAAACATTGACCATAAATTGAGGATAATAAAATATACTCACTCTGGATCAATTAAAGCAGAAGATATTGGAGGAGTTTGGGAGCAATTCTTAACAATGAAGGAGTTTACTCAATTAAAATACAACTTATTTTCCGATTACAGTAACGGTACATTTCAAATACCCCACAGTTTCTTGCCAGAGTTAATGGAGTTTATGCACTCCATTAAAGAAATAGTGAGAGGAAAAAAGCAAGCGTTAATTGTAAATGACCCGCACAACGTTGCAACCTCAATGATTTTTGAGAGTAAGGCTAACAAAGAAGTAGGGTTTATTGTCTAAGTTTTTACAACACAAACATCCGCCTTACGATGGCTCTCAGTTTAGTCCATAAAATTTTGAAATAAAACTAGAGCTTTATACTTTTCACTTATAGCAAAACGAGCTAAAAAACTCTTTCAACAAACATTAGAACCTTGCCCTAAAACCTTATATATAAATAGAATTTAAAAAATACGCTTTAGCAACAAAAGCCAGCTTACGCGGGCTTTTGTTGCTAAAGTAAAACGAATATTTTACTCGTACACAAACTCCCCCTTATCACTTTTCACAACCAGCTTATTGCCTTTTTCTCTGCGACGACAAGAACCAACAACCTGAGCATCAACGCCGAACTCTTTAGAAATGGCTATAATATCATCGGCATACTCTGGAAATACATATATTTCGAACCTATGACCCATATTAAATACTTTGTACATTTCGTGCCATGGTGTTTTCGATTCTTGCTGTATTATTTCAAAAAGCGGTGGCACAGGAAACATATTGTCCTTTACCACAAGCATATTTTCAACAAAATTCATAACCTTGGTTTGAGCCCCGCCCGAGCAGTGAACCAACCCGTGAATAACAGATCGGTAATTATCTAGAACCTCTTTAATAACAGGTGCATAGGTTCTTGTTGGGCTAAGCACCAGCTTACCAGCCGTTACATTTAGGTCTGCAATGGTATCGGTTAGTTTGTGCGAGCCAGAGTAAACAAGATCAGCATCAACTGCCGAATCGAAACTTTCGGGATACTTTTCGGCCAAATACTTAGCAAAAACATCGTGACGGGCTGAGGTTAAACCATTACTGCCCATACCGCCATTATAGAAATTCTCATAATTTGCTTGACCGTAAGAACTTAATGCTACAATAACATCGCCATCGCGAATATTCGAATTATCAATAACATCACTCCGCTTAATCCTAGCCGTTACTGTTGAATCAACTATAACGGTTCGCACCAAATCGCCCACATCGGCAGTTTCACCTCCGGTAAGATTAATGTTTACACCCATACTACGCATTTGGCGGCAAAACTCTTCGGTACCCCCAATAATTTCGCTCACAACCTCTCCTGGGATAAGGTTTTTATTCCTCCCAATGGTTGACGAGAGCAAAATATTATCGGTAATTCCAACGCAGAGTAAATCGTCAATATTCATAACTATTGCATCCTGGGCAATCCCTTTCCAAACAGACAAATCGCCTGTTTCGCGCCAGTACATATAGGCTAATGATGATTTTGTGCCAGCCCCGTCGGCGTGCATAGCTATACAATAATCATTGTCGCCAGTAAGTATATCGGGAACAATTTTACAGAAGGCTTTTGGGAATAATCCTTTGTCCAGATGACGAATAGCCTTATGAACATCTTCTTTTGATGCAGACACTCCCCTTTGGGAGTAACGATAATTATCGGGCATGTTAGGTAAGTAGATAAATCTGTTTATTACTAATTATTCTTGTCGCTCTTTAATTTTAATAAATGCTTTTTTTTCTCTGTAAGCCATTTCGACTCTTCGGGTGTGTCAACCAGCCAAATCTTCAAATCGGCCTCACTCTCTTCATCAACAAAAAAAATTACAATATCGGCTTCACGCATAAAGCGCATATCCATCCAAAGGCCTGTTTTGGTTATATCAGCCTCTTTCCAAACAAAACAAACCCACAAATCGGCTTCGTTGGGTTCCTCTGCTGGATATACCTTTAATTTTGCGCTATCGGAGTTCTCGGCCTGATAAATTTTTTGACCAAACCCCGAGGTTGCCATAGTAAACAGCAACAGCAACGGAAGCAATATTTTTATTGGCTTAGGTTTCATAGAGAAATTACTCGCCCTTATAATCGGTGCTTAACACCTTAAATTCTGTTCTACGGTTTATCTGGTAAACGGTTTCCTGCTGCTGCTCGTCACCTAGCTGGTCTATATATTTTTGGTCGAGTTTAGCACCAACCAACAGGAATGAATACTGCTGCGACAGCTGATCGTCGACTACTTTTGGTTGTGATTGAGCATAACCTTTAGCCTTTAGCCTTTGAGCGGGTACACCTCTTTCAATTAAATAGTTAACAACCGACTGAGCACGTTTTTGCGATAAATCATAGTTGTAATCCAGCGTACCACGACTATCGGTGTGTGCTCCCAATTCAATTACAATGGTTGGGTTATCGTTTAGCACCTCAATTAGCTTGTCAAGTGCCGCCATTGATTCGGGCCTAAGTTCCCATTGGTCAAAATCGTAAAAAATATTGGGCAGCTCTATTGGTTTTGCGGTTGAAGTAAGGGAAATACTAATATCAAACTCTTTGCTTTCAGCTAATCCTCTAGTTGTTTCTCGCCCCTTGCCATTTAAATATCCTTCGCGTGAAGCAATAAGTACATAATCGGTATTGGGATTTAGCATAAAGCGGAAGGAGCCACTGGCATCGGTTTTCGAGTTTGCAATTAACCCATCGCTACCCACCAGTTGCACGGAAGCATTAGCCAAAGACTTACTTGTTTTATTGTCAACAACCTTACCAATCATATTAAAATTAATTTCGGGCATAGAGAATAGGTATAAGTTGTCGCCTCCCCTCGAACCAGATTCTCGCCTGCGCGACGAGAAGTAACCCGCTTCCCTCTCTCTCTCAAAAATAATCCCAAAGTCATCGGCCGATGAGTTAATAGGATACCTCATATTTTCAACATTCCAACTACCATCGATGGACTTGGCTCTAAAAATATCGAGCCCACCCATACCAGGGTGCCCGTCAGATGAAAAATATAGCGTACCATCTGGATGAATATATGGAAACATCTCATTTCCCTTCGTATTTATTTTTGATCCAAGATTAATGGGCTCCCCCCAATTGTCGGACGGTGAGTTTCTTGTAACTTTCCAAATATCGTTTCCACCCAAGCCACCAGGCATATTGCTAACAAAATACAAGGTTAGCTCATCTTCTGATATGGAGGGATGCGCCACCACCATACTATCAGCAGAAATAGGAATAACAGTAGGAGTCAACCACCCTTGCTCACGGCGTTCGCTCACCATTATTTCACAACCAAGCTTGTTGCGCTTGCTGGCTCGGCATCGGGTAAAGTACAGCTTATTAAAGTCGGAAGATAACGATGGGGTGCCTTCGTCGAAAGGGGTATTAATACTCTCATCGAGAGGTCGAGGCTTACTCCACTTTCCTTGCTTATCGCGCTGCGACGTAAAAATATCGCTAAACATCTCGCCCGTACCAGCGTGTTTCTTGGAACCCGTAGCCTCATCGCGCGAGCTAGTAAAGAATAGAATTGAATAATCATCGGAAGCATAAGCAGGGCTATAATCCGACTGTCGACTATTAATTACCCTAAGGTTTAGCACATCGTAACCAGTAGGAGATGCTTTCCACTTTTGAGCCAGTTCGCAAGACTCAATCCCCACGCTTGCAAAGGGGTCGTTGGGCACTAGCTCTTTATACTTTTGGTACTGCTCAATTGCTTCATCGTATTTCTCGCCCATTTTCAGCATTTCAGCATAGTAGTAAAATACTTTTGGATTGGGTGCTTCGCGCATAATAGCCTTAGCATACCATAGTTCGGCCTGTCTGGCATTTCCGGTAAATCTATAGCAATCGGCAATTTTATTCAGATAAACGCCCATCTCTTCTCGTGGAATCTTATCTAAATCGCGTTTATACAGGTCTATTGCATCAAAATAGCCTCCGGCTTCAAACAGTTCATCGGCTTTACGAATCCGATTCGTTTGTGCCATTACGTTTTCGGACAGACCTATTAAAGTGATGATTAGTAATGCTTTAAATGTAAACCTCATTGTATGCTGTTTTTTCAGGTCAATAGTGTTCTTTATAAAAACTAGTTCGAATAGTACTCAGAGCCATTGGTTAATATAGGTGCAAATATGCAAATATTTGTAAAAGTAAACATAATTTCGATAGCTCCATATTATATATCGACTGAAAATAAACGTATTTTAACCTGATAATATTTTAATACGCTGATATACAAAATAGTGTTATCTCAAAAAAGCTATCAGTATTTGAGCAAACTACATTTGTTGCAAACAATCAGTTCGAAGAGTAGCGCTGCTTTGGCGCACCAAATGTGAAAATACTTTTAGATATGACTCACAACAGGTTTTATGGGGAAAGCTTCTCTCCAAAATATTGTTAAAAAACCATACCTTTGCGCTCGTAAAAACTAACATTAGTTTCTATAATTTGTTACAACACTGAAAACAATATAATAAATAAGATATGCAAACCAACAAAGTACTACTTATGATTCTCGACGGATGGGGAATTGGTAAAGGAGACAAATCCGATGTAATTGCAAACTCTAACCCAGAGAATATTATAAAACTACAAAAACAGTACCCACACGCCCAGCTCGAAACCAGTGGCGAACAAGTAGGACTGCCCGATGGCCAAATGGGCAACTCGGAAGTTGGCCACCTAAATATCGGCGCTGGTCGCATTGTTTATCAGGATTTGGTGCGAATTAATAAGGAGATAAAAAACGGTAAAATAGAGCAAAACGAAGCACTTACCAATGCCTTTAAGTATGCCAAAGAGAATAACGTAGGGGTTCATTTCCTCGGACTAGTTTCGGATGGTGGTGTTCACTCAATGGATACGCATCTTTATAAACTTTGCGATATGACAAAGGGTTACGGCCTTAGCAAAGTGTTTATTCACGCATTAACTGATGGGCGCGATACCGATCCACAAAGCGGCTTAGGGTTTGTTCGCAACCTCGAAAATCATCTTAAAAAAAGCAACGGCACTATTGCCTCCGTGGTTGGCAGGTACTACACAATGGATCGCGATAAGCGATGGGAACGAGTTAAAGTTGGGTACGACCTAATGGTAAACGGCGTTGGAACAGAAGTAACGGATATTGCCCAAGCCATCGAAAATTCATACGCAAACGGAGTAACCGATGAGTTTATTAAGCCACACATTTACGTAGACAAAAACGGCAAAGCAGTAGGAAAAATTCAACCCAACGATGTGGTAATTTGCTTTAACTACCGAACCGATAGGCTGCGCGAAATTACTATGGCCCTTACCCAAGCCGATATGCCAGATCACGGAATGAAAACCATTCCGCTACACTACGTTACCCTTACCAAGTACGACAACAGTTTTAAAGGCATAACGATTGCCTACGAAAAGGATAATCTAAAAAACACAATTGGCGAAGCCGTTTCGACTGCCGGACTAAAACAGCTCCGTATTGCCGAAACAGAGAAGTATGCACACGTAACATTCTTCTTCTCTGGCGGACGTGAGGAGAAATACCCTGGCGAAAGCAGAATTTTAATCCAATCGCCTAAGGTTGCAACCTACGATTTGCAACCAGAAATGAGCGCCTTTGAAGTGAAAAATGCCATTGTTGCTGAGCTTAAACATAAAACGCACGATTTTATTTGCCTTAACTTTGCCAATGGCGATATGGTGGGGCATACTGGCGTTTACGAAGCTATTCAGAAAGCAGTAAAAACCGTTGACCAATGCGTTGGCGAGGTGGTTGAAACGGCCAAAGCCAATGGCTATTCGGTTGTTATTATTGCCGACCACGGCAATGCCGATAACGCATTAAATGCTGATGGTACGCCTAACACAGCCCATTCGCTTAATCCCGTTCCAATTATTGTGGTATCAGATAAGTACACCTCGGTTTCGAACGGAATTCTTGCCGATGTTGCCCCAACCATTCTCAACATTATGCAGCTACCCATTCCAAATGAGATGACTGGAAAAGTACTCTGCAAATAATTTTTAGGTATACTAAATAAAAAAATAATCGTTCTAAGAAACAATTACAGAATGCTTACCGTTAAAAATATATGATCCAGATAGACGACAAACTGATTAGCTTTGATGTTTTTGAAAAACATTTTTGCTGCGACCTTCCAAAGTGTATGGGCATATGCTGTGTACACGGCCAATCGGGTGCTCCGCTCGAAACCAATGAAATAAACATACTTGAAAATGAGCTACCCCAAATAAAACCATATATGAAGCCAGAGGGGCTAAAAGTGATTGACGAGCAAGGGGTTGCCGTTATGGACTTTGACGGAGATATGGTTACGCCACTCATAAACAACGAGGAGTGCGCTTTTTCTTTTGAAGAAGATGGCATTACATACTGCGCTGTTGAGAAAGCGTGGCGCGAGGGCAAGGTAAAATTCCGTAAACCCATTTCGTGCCACCTATACCCCATTCGCGCAAAAGTGTACCCAACTTTTACGGCTCTTAATTACGACCAATGGCCCATATGCCAGCCAGCAAAAGAACTTGGAGCAAAATGGGCTATTCCTGTTTTCCGATTTGCAAAGGAGGCGCTAATTCGCGCTTACGGAGAAGAATTTTACAACGAAATGGAGGAAGCCTACACGGTACTGCAAAAATCGAATAGCACAACCTAACCCATTAGCTAACGGATAGTAACCGCAAAAAAAGTTTTATCTCTCGATTTTTGGCTTAATTTTGCAATGTGAACACGGAACAAAAACACTTTGCAGAGGTTATATTGCCCTTGGCATTGCCAAAATTATATACCTATTCAATTCCCAGCGAATTGGTTGGCACAGTTGTGCCTGGCATAAGGGTAATAGTTCAACTTGGCAAAAAGAAACTCTACTCTGCAATTGTGTACAGCGTGCACAACAACGCCCCCGAGCATTATAAAACCAAAGATATTTTTCAAGCCATAGATACTAGTCCCTTGGTTTCTAACAGTCAAATAAATTTTTGGGAATGGATGGCTAGCTACTATATGTGCACGCTAGGCGAAGTAATGAAAGCAGCATTACCCTCGGGACTTAAGCTCGAAAGTGAAACCCGCATAAGTCAGGGAGACAATTTTACCATTGCAGAATTACTTAGCGAAGCCGAAGCAGAAATAGTAAACTCTGTAAGCAAAGGCAAGAGCATTAGCATCCAGGAGTTAACAGCCAAATGCAATGCTCCCAATGCAATGGGAACGATTAAAAAAATGCTGGACAAAAATATACTATCCATTAACGAACGGATAGAGCCAGCATTTAAACCTAAAATTGAAACATTTGCACGCCTACACCCACGACTAAAAAATAATTCAGACGTAAACAAAGTGTTCGAAGGGCTTGCCCGCGCACAAGCACAGCAAAAATACCTAATGGCATTTTTGGCATTAGCAGCCCCCACACACGAAACATTTACCGGTTGGGTTTCAAAAAAAGAACTTACCGAAAAGGCCAATACCTCAACTGGAGCATTTAAAGCGCTGGTAGAAAAAGAGATATTCGAGGTTGAGGATAGGGAAGTTTCGAGGTTAACAATACAGGGCCAAACTCACGAGGTAGAATTACAACTCACTCCAGCACAAAATCAGGCACATAGCACAATCAAGAGCGAATTTGAAACGAAAAACACCGTACTGCTCCACGGAGTTACTTCTAGCGGCAAAACCGAAATTTACATAACCCTTATAAAAGAACAGATTAACCAAGGCAAGCAGGTGCTATACTTACTACCCGAAATTGCCCTTACGGCACAAATTATCAATAGGTTAAAACGTTTCTTTGGCAATAAGGTTGGTATATACCACAGTAAATTTAGCGACAATCAGCGGGTTGAGGTCTACCAAAACCTAATGAATGATGGCAAGGACCCCGAAAAACCTTCGTACGACGTAATTCTTGGCGTTCGCTCATCCATCTTTTTACCTTTTAAAAGACTGGGACTTATAATAGTTGACGAGGAACACGAAAATACCTTCAAACAATTCAATCCGGCCCCAAGGTACAGCGCCCGCGATGCAGCCATTGTACTTTCGCATATTTCCAAATCAAAAGTTTTGCTAGGCACGGCAACACCTTCAATAGAATCTTACTACAACACACAAATAGGTAAGTACGGATTGGCCACACTTACCGAGCGGTACAAGGGTATTAATCTCCCGAAAATAACAGTGGTTGACACCCTAACGGCGCGGAAAAAGAAGTTGATGAAATCGGTTTTCTCCCCTCAACTAATTGAGGCTATTGGAACAAGTTTAGAAAGTAAAGCCCAAGTAATACTTTTCCAAAATCGTAGAGGCTACGCACCTTTTATAGAGTGCGACGAATGTGCCTGGATACCGCAATGCAAAAACTGCAACGTTAGCCTAACGCTGCATAAGCATAGTAACGACCTAATTTGCCATTACTGTGGTTACACAACGCAAAACCTTACATCGTGCTTGGCCTGCGGCAGCAATAAACTTAGCACCAAAGGTATTGGAACCGAAAAAATTGAAGAGGAACTCGCCATCCTTTTCCCAGAAGCCATAATTGAACGAATGGACCTCGACTCAACCCGTAGTCGAAACTCATACGAACGGATTATAAATGACTTTGAACTCGGCAAAACCGATGTTCTTATTGGCACCCAAATGGTTAGCAAAGGGCTCGATTTTGATAGGGTTAACCTGGTAGGTATTATTAATGCTGATAATATGCTCAACTTCCCCGACTTTAGAGCCTACGAGCGCAGTTTTCAGCTTATGGTACAGGTAAGTGGTAGAGCCGGACGAAAACACAAGCAAGGACAGGTTATTATTCAAACCAACAATCCTCAACATACAATTATTCAGCAGGTTACGACTAACGATTACCAATCGCTTTATACCGAGCAGCTTGCTGAGCGTCGCAACTACCTTTACCCACCCTACTACCGACTTATACGAATTTCGCTAAAGCATAGAAATAACAATACCTTGGAAGTAGCGGCCAACCAGCTTGCCCGTAATCTCCAAACCATTTTTAAACAGCGAGTGCTTGGCCCTGAGGATCCGCCCATTAATCGTGTTCAAAATTACTATATTAAAGACCTGCTAATTAAGTTGGAAAGAAACATTGATTTGGCCAAGGCAAAAACAGTTCTCGAGCGAGAATTCAGCCGAATTACAGAATACCAGCCATTTAGAGGGTTAATAATTGTTCCTGATGTTGACCCCCTTTAGGTGTAATGCAAAACCGATGAATTTATGTACAAAGTTGAAGGCGTTTGGTATGCGCCTACCCCTTAATTACTCGAAAAACCGCCCCCCACAACAACCTTAATACACTTGGGTACAATGCTAAAAGTGAATGGCGACGTGCCCAACGATTCACCATCAACCTCTAAGTTAAAATCCGAGGATGAAGAAACCTCAACCACGGCCGATTGGTAGCTCAATACCTTAGGATGCTTTAGTATATTGCCATTATAAAGTTTTGACATATTAGTAAGCAACGAGAGACGGCTAATCTTTTTTATGAAGGTTATATCGAACAATCCATCGCCTGGATCGGCCTCGGGAGCCTGCATAACCCCACCTCCATTGTACTTACCTATACCCAGGGTTAAGTTAAAAACTTCGCCTTCATAACTCAGTTCGTCAAACCGCACGTTGGCAACAGAAGGCTTATAGGTAAATAGAGTTTTTACAATGCTAAAAAGATAAAGGAACTTCCCTTTTTGACCTTTCTCCTTAAGTTTGTTAACCTTCAACGCCACCTCGGCACCAAACCCAACTCCAGCCATATTAGCAATGTATCGCTGTTGGGGTAGCCTCGACTCAAAAAAATCTATCCGACCAACATCCTGAACAAACGTGCTACATTCCTTTATGGCCATTACACTCTCCTGGTAATCAGTGGGCAACATATACGTTTTAGCCCAATCGTTACCAGTTCCAACCCCTATAAAACCCAACGTAATATCAGTAGTTGACACCACATCCTGAATAAAAACGCCGTTCACAACCTCATTGTGCGTTCCATCTCCCCCAACGCAAATAATACGCCTATACCCCTTACGAATAGCCTTAACCGTTAGTTCAACAGCGTGATATTTACGCTGTGTAAGGTCAAAATCGAAGCTAGGTAGGTGAGTCTCTAAAAGACTGCGAATTTGAGGCCAATCACGACTTCCCCTACCGGTACCTGAAGCAGGGTTCACAACCACGTACCACTCGGCCAAAGCTATATTTTTCATCCTGCAAAAGTAATAAATATTAATAATTAACAATTGACCAACGGGTGAACTCTGCTATTTTTATAAAAATATTAGCTATTTTTGCCAAAGCAAACAAACTTGAATTGTTAAAAACTTGTTGGTAACTTCAAGGGTAATGTTTATATTAGATGCTTCAAAATTTGCCTCAAATCAAGCACTTCAGGTAAATTTGTGACCTTAATCATTTTCACTGAAAATAAACTTTTTACATTATGGGAAAAGTAATAGCACTAGCAAACCAAAAGGGAGGAGTAGGTAAAACAACAACTGCAATAAACTTGGCAGCCAGTTTAGCCGTTCTTGAGAAAAAAGTACTGCTTATTGACGCCGACCCACAAGCCAACGCCACTTCGGGTACTGGGTTTGACTTACGAAATGTTAAAGCAAGTATTTACGAATGTTTGGTAGATGGACTAAACCCCAGAGAAGCAATACTTAAAAGTGAGATAGATGGGCTAGAGCTAATCCCTTCGCACATAGACCTTGTTGGTGCCGAAATTGAAATGCTTAACCTGCCCAACAGGGAGAAAATGCTGAAAAACGTAATCGAAGTTATTAAGGATGATTACGACTTCGTACTTATTGACTGCTCGCCTTCACTCGGATTAATTACCGTAAATGCACTATCCGCCGCCGACTCGGTTATAATTCCAGTACAATGTGAGTATTTTGCACTCGAAGGGCTAGGCAAACTGCTTAACACCATAAAAATTATACAAACACGACTAAACCCCGAACTTAAAATAGAGGGTTTTCTGTTAACAATGTATGATGCACGACTTCGACTTTCAAATCAGGTTGTTGATGAGGTTAAAAAACATTTCCAGCAAATGGTATTCGAAACCATTATACAGCGAAATATTAAACTTAGCGAGGCACCAAGTTATGGACAGCCAGTTATTCTATACGATGCAGCCTCTACAGGTGCAACCAACTACCTAAACCTAGGTCGCGAATTAATTCAAAAAAATACGGTAAGTGAACCAACTGAAGTAGAGAAATAAAGAATTCCCAAAATTAGTGATACACAAGAAATGGTAAAGAAAATGGCATTAGGACGCGGGTTAGGGGCTCTGATTGAAGGTGCAGAAACGCCACAAGAGCGCGCAGCAGCAAAAGGAGAGAACGAAAGTAACGATTCGATTAAAGAGATTAGCATTAATAAAATAGAGGCTAACCCTTTTCAGCCACGAACCTCATTTGACCAGGAAGCGCTACAAGAGCTTTCCGAATCAATCAAAGAACTCGGAATAATTCAGCCATTAACAATACGCGAAATCAATGGGCAGTACCAGCTAATTTCGGGCGAAAGGCGTTTACGTGCAGCAAAAATGGCAGGACTTAAATCTGTTCCCGCTTTTATTCGCACTGCCAACGACCAAGGAATGCTCGAAATGGCTCTGGTTGAAAATATTCAGCGTGAAAACCTTGATGCCATTGAGGTAGCCATAAGTTACCAAAGGCTTATCGACGAGTGTAAACTAACCCACGACAATCTCTCGGAGAGGGTTGGAAAAAAAAGGGCCACGGTAACTAACTACTTACGCCTGCTAAAATTACCAGCCGAAATACAGATAGGTTTAAAGGAACGAAAACTTAGTATGGGGCATGCCCGTGCACTTATATCTCTCGAAGGCAAAGAGAATCAGATCGATTTATACCACACAATAACTGAAAACGACCTATCGGTTCGAAAAACAGAAGAGTTGGCAAAACTTTTATCTCAACCTTTACAGCCCTCGCCCAAGAAGAAAACTCCCGAAACCACAGACCAAGTTCCACCCGAACTCATTGAGCTAGAAGAAAAACTACAAGACGTTTTTGGATGGGGTGTTGAGGTAAAACCCGGAAAGAAAGGGGCAGGAAAAATTGTTATTAACTACCGTTCACCTGGCGAGCTAGATGAGCTAATGGAAAGGGTAAATAACTTCAGTTCAAAATAAGTTGGGTCGTTCTTCGTTTAACTTTCCGATGTAAACACACAAAGCCTTGAAGTTTTGAAAAGCTACAATAACCCTATCGGTTTTTTTAATAAAGCGGGGCATTATTTTTTAATTGCCCTACTTTTATTTTTATGCCCTTCAAAACTCTTCTCACAAGACTCTGGGAAAATCGACACCTTATCTACTGCAAAGGTTTGGCTCATATCGCAGGTTCTTCCTGGCAGCGGACAAGTTATTAATAAGCAGTACTGGAAAATACCTGTCTTTTATGCAGGAATGGGTTCAATGGCCTATATGGGCTATCGGGCAAACAAAGAGTACCGCAAAATATACGACGAGTTTCAACAACCTTTTTACGGACCAGAAGAGAAATACCGGTTTGAAGAGGACTGGATGCGATACAAAACGCAACGTAACTTATACATTATTGGTGCTTCGGCATTCTATGTGGCAAGTGTTGCCGATGCCCTTATTGTGCGAACAAAAGACGACCACTCGCCACTTACGGCAATGGTATTCTCAGCTCTGCTGCCCGGTATGGGGCAAGTTTATAACCAAAAACTTTGGAAATTACCCTTTGTTTACGGCGGGCTGGCATCAGTTTACTATGTTATCGATTTTAACCAACGTGGCTACAAACGTTTTGGAAACGCCATAAAATTGAGACCAAACGATGAGTTTGCCGGAACACGCTCAGAAAAAGACCTAATAGTAATACGCAATGCGTACCGCCGAAACAGAGATTTAGCCATAATTGGCATTTCGGCATTCTATTTGCTAAATGTTATTGATGCTTATGTTGATGCGCATTTTTTTAGCTGGGACATAAGCGATGATTTAGCATATAACTTTGAACCTCTTATACAAAGGAATGTTATGGCTTTAGATTCACCTGGTACTCTTACGTTAGGACTACGTTTTAACTTAAACTTTTAAATAACCCCATGAGAAAACTTTCGTTCATCATAGCAATTGCTACACTACTTGCAATCCCATCTAAATCTGTAGCCGTAAAAGATAGTATACCGGTACTTAGGGATACAACCCTGGAGGGATTGGGATTAATTTCACAATTCGGAGCAAATCTCGACAGCCTTCTAAATTTATGGTATGTGCAAACAAGACTAGATACTATGAACTTGCTGTCGGTTGTTGAATCGGACGAACTAACAGGAATGACAACCCTACCCGATTCGGTTTACATACAACGACTGGCCGATATGAATTCTTTTATCGACCTGCCCTACAATAGTATAGTTCGGAACTTTATTAACGTGTACACCAATAGGCAACGCGACAAGATGCAGGTAATGCTTGGGCTTGCAGAATTTTATTTTCCAATTTTTGAGGAAATTTTAGATCGTAACAACCTGCCCATTGAACTCAGAATACTACCTGTTATCGAATCGGCACTTAACCCGCGCGCCGTTTCAAGAGTGGGCGCCACAGGCATATGGCAATTTATGTACGGAACGGGCAGAATGTACAACCTCACCATAAACTCGTTTATTGATGATCGTCGCGACCCAATTGCATCAAGCGAAGCTGCTGTGCGTTTTCTGAAAGACCTATACTCTATTTATGGAGATTGGACTCTGGTAATTGCTGCATATAACTGTGGCCCAGGTAACGTAAACAAAGCCATAAGAAGAGCTGGCGGGAAAAAGAACTACTGGGACATATACTACTTTTTACCCCGCGAAACCAGAGGTTATGTTCCGGCTTTTATTGCAGCTAATTACGCATTTGAATACCATAAAGAACACAATATAAACCCAATACAAATGTCGTTACCTGCCACAACCGACACAATTATGATATCGGGGATGCTACACTTAGAACAGGTTTCGCACGTGCTAAACCTTCCTATTAAAACGCTGCGCGATCTAAACCCACAATATAAGGCTGACGTAATACCTGCCAACAGAAAACAGATGACTTTACGTCTTCCCTTTGAAGCAATTGGCCCTTTTATCGACAGGCAACAGGAGGTTTTCGCTTATAAAGACAGCATTTATTTTAACCAAAAAAATGTTATACACCCAAGCCGTTATACAGCATCATACAAACATTACGTACCAGCAGGCAGCAATAGTATTACATACAAAGTAAAACAAGGCGATGTGCTAGGCAAAATAGCCGAAAGGTACGGTGTAAGGGTTTCGGATCTTAAAAGCTGGAACAATATCAAAGGAAGTATGATTAGGGTTGGTCAAAATCTCACAATATATGTAAAGGGAGCAACAGGAGGAAAGTTGAGTGCTGCACCACAAAATGCCGACCCAAACTATGTATACTACAAAGTACAAAGAGGGGATACTCTCTCGGGAATTGCACAACTTTATCCTGGCATTAGTGCGTCGGATATTAAAAAGGCAAACAACCTACCTAACGATAGGCTCATGCCTGGGCAAACACTTAAGATTAAACCAAAAAGCTAGCTGCTTGTCAACACAAGAGTATGAGCTTTAACAAATAACACTCACATCAAACGCACATGGTTAATGGTTAAACCCTTTAAACAATTTCTGTTTGCGTTTATCGTAATGCTAATATTGGCAACTATTAGCATCGCAATATCTACTGGTAAGATTACAGTAGGGTCGTTAGCCCTCCGGTATCCTTCACTACAACAACTTTTAGGACTCGACTCAGCCAAGAATAAATCGGAGTTTACCTTAGTTCCTGAACTGGCTAGGCTCGAAAGATATATCGATAGCATTTCAAACAACCCAGAGGTCGATACCTCCTTTCTTCAGAACCGCGATAATTTATTCGCAAATACTGATTCACTCTCGAACACCTCAACCGACTCGGCCAAAATAGTTTCAACAAAAAGTATTACGGTTGAAATTTTAAAAAATACTTTGGTTCCCATTGAGTTGCCCGACTCAACATTCTCGTCGTTAAGTTCATTTTTCAATGCACTAACTAATGGGCAAACCAATAAGCATCAGGTTAGAATTATGCATTACGGCGACTCGCAAATTGAGGGCGATCGGATAACTTCATTTCTACGATTACGCTTACAAAGTCGTTTTGGAGGCAGTGGCGTAGGATTACTCCATGCCGTACCCCACAGCTATCAGCCGGGCGCTATTTACCAAACAATATCCAATAACTGGGAGCAAACTTTAATTTCCGATCTAGGCAAAGGAGCGGTTGAACATAGATTTGGTTTACTAGGCGGATACTCTATTTTTGAAAAGCGTAAAAAATTTTCCAAAGGCGGTTTTGGCGAGGCTTATATAGATTTTGAGCGTAGAGGGAAAAGCCAGAATGCTAGAAACTTCTCACAATGCCGCATATTTTATGGTAAAGCATCTGAGCCTTTTATGCTCTCAATTCAGTATGGACCAAAAACTCAGGAAGCCGAAATTATTGCACCAACCAACGAAATAAGCTCCATGACTTGGAGAGTGCCACTCGATGAAAAAAGCATTCGTATTGACTTTAAAGGCGATGAAAGTCCGCTGGTTTACGGCGTTTCGCTCGAATCGCCAGCTGGAATAATTGTTGACAATATTGCTATAAGAGGAAGCTCAGGGGTTGATTTTACCCGAGCCGACGACAAATCGCTAAAACAAGCTCTGGGCTTGGTAAATCCTAGCCTCATTATTCTCCAGTTTGGTGTTAACGTGGTTCCGCACATCGTAAAAAGTTACGACTACTACGAAAATCAGCTGTACCAGCAAATGCGGGCAATAAAAAGAGCCCATCCAAAAGTTTCTATTATTCTTATCGGCGTTTCCGATATGGCTCGTCGTGAGAATGGTGTTTACGTATCGTACCCCAACATAGAGCTAATTCGGAATGCACAGCGTAATGCAGCCTTTAGGGCAGGTGCTGCTTTTTGGGATTGCTTTACCGCCATGGGCGGAAAAAACTCAGTGCCTGCCTGGGCATTTGCATCCCCTCCCCTAGCGTCGAAAGATTTTGTACACTTTACCCTCAGAGGTTCAAACCTAGTTGCCGAAATGTTCTACTCATCGTTAATGCAATCGTACAACAGCTACATTCAACAAAACGAATAGTAATTTACTATACCTTACCAAGTTGGCTATAAGCTACCTAATCAATATTTAATACTTTTTTCTATTCTAAGGTCTAACAATCTTCCTTCGGATTAATGTCATCCTTGGGTTCCGTTATCATCCTTCGGCTTCGCTCAGGATGACGGGATAGTCATACTGAGCGGAGTCGAGAGGTGATGTAGAGTAAAATTAAAATAACATACTGATGAATTATTTAAGCATTAAATGCTATAATATAGTTAATTAATTAAGCAATAAATAAAATAAATGAAACAACTATTAACTTTTAACCTTTTTTTTTTAGTAAGAAAACAGCCAGTAAGGATACGATTTTCTCGTCTTCGCGAGGAGCGTAGTATGCGATGAAGTTTTGCAGCGCTGTCGCTATGGTGTATGGAATAACCAACTGCTCTGCTAGCTTGGAATTTAAAATAAAAGGTTGGCTTCGCCGAACTCGACCTTAGCCCTCAGCTGGCTTCACAAAAAAACCTCGCAATAACGAGAAAAAAATCGTATTAGCTAACCCGTAACTCACTGCTCATTGTTCACTTTTAGTTTTTCACTGTTCACTGTCCACTGTTCACTGTTCACTTTTAGTTTTTCACTTTTAGTTTTTCACTTTGAGTTTTTCACTTTGAGTTTTTCACTTTGAGTTTTTCACTTTGAGTTTTTCACTTTGAGTTTTTCACTTTGAGTTTTTCACTTTGAGTTTTTAGTTTTTAGTTTACCACTTATCACTTCCCCCTAAATTTCAATAAAGGATTAATCATCCAATTCTAAAAAATTCAGCAAGAATTATTACTTTGGCGCTCACATTTTGAACTAAACAGAAAATAGGTGCGAGCCAAGCAGGATATCAAACAAGCCAGAAGGCTAGGAATTGTTATAGGAGTAATTATTGCCTTAATTGGCGTTGTGCTAATTATATCGCCTTTTAAAATGTTAAAAAAACAGCAACCCCAGCCAGCAGATGAACCGTTATGGTTTGTACATTTCGATAAAAACAACATATCAACCTTTGGGTCGAAGCAATTAGAGAACAGGCTAAAAACGTTACTAATCAACACGAAACTGAACAATAGCAAGCTGTCAATTCTACATATTGGCGATTCGCATATACAAGCTGATGTTTTCACTGGGCAAACCCGCAAATTACTGGCTTCATGGCTTAACGACAAGCAGTTTACACGAGGGTTTACCTTCCCATACCAGCTATACGGCTCAAACCCACCCGACGATTTTAAAGCAGAATGGAAGGGCGACTGGCAGAGAGTGACGGATTCGTCGAACATTGGAATTTCGGGAGTTTCGGTAGCAACCAGCAGCGTTGATGGAGAAATATCTATATCGATTGCCAAAAATGGAGAGAATGAGCAACTATTTGACGAGGTAAGAATTTTCTTTAGCGCCGATAGTCCACAAACTGTTCCTTATCCTCTAATAAAACACGAGCTTACCCATCGCGATTCGTGTAGCGTTACCTACAATCTACTTGAGTCAAACGCTTCAATAACAATAGCTAAGCCTAACAACACCAATGCTAACTTAACCATTCATGGCATTGACCTTATTAACAGTAAAGCGAAACTTACCTACCATGCTGTTGGACTTAACGGAGCATCGATTAGCACCTTTCAAAAATCGGGACTGTTTTCACAACATCTTACTAGCATAAATCCCAATATCGTTATTATTTCGTTGGGTACAAACGATTCGTACACCACAAACTTTAATGCTAAACTCTTCAGAAAAAACTACGAATTACTTATCAGCCAAATTAATAAAGCGCTACCCAATGCCTTAATTATGCTCTCAACAGCTGGCGATCATCTTTTTGAAAAAGAGCATCACAACCCGAATATAGAGAAAGCCAATCGCGAGATAGTACAAACTGCCAAAAAATTTGAATGTGGCGTATGGGATTTTTACACTGTTATGGGCGGAAAGGGCAGCATTGAACTATGGGCAGAGCGAGGGCTATGCGCACCCGACAGGTTACACCTAAACCGAAAAGGTTACAGGTTGCAAGCCTCACTGTTTTTCGATGCCCTGATTGGTTTAGCCACTGAAAACGAAAGTGTTTTAACCACTAAGATAAAGTATGCCAATGAGTGACCCTGGCTCATATATTTTGCAGTTTTTTGCCTATAACGAAACCCGACCGTTAATATTTACCGAAGGTTCGTTCTGGCTATTCTTTACCATACTGCTGTTGGGCTATAGCTTGGTTTACAAAAAAGGATTTATCCGCAGCCTGTACCTTTTGGTTTTCAGCCTTTTCTTTTACTATAAAGCGAGTGGACTATACTTTGCGCTTCTAATTTTCTCCACCTTATGCGACTACTTTCTGGGGTTATATATTCACAAAGCGGTGGTGCACTGGAAAAAGAAGATGTACGTTACCCTAAGTGTGTTTATTAACCTTTTGGTGCTATCATTTTTTAAGTACAGCTACTTTTTAACCGATAGCATAAACAACCTTTTTCAAACAAACTTAAAGCCCTTTAATTTCCTCTCGCACCTATCGAATACTATTGCAGGAACACATTTTGATGTAACCAGCATTTTGCTGCCTGTGGGAATATCATTCTTCACCTTTCAAACCATTAGCTATACCGTTGATATTTATCGAGGTAAGGTTAAACCCGTGAGAAATATTATCGATTTTGGGTTTTACGTGTCGTTCTTTCCACAGCTTGTGGCTGGCCCCATAGTTCGTGCCTCGGAATTTATACCCCAACTGTACAAAAAATTCACCCTCACCCAACGAGAGTTTGGCCATGCGCTGTTCCTTATTCTCAATGGATTAATTAAAAAAGTTATTATCTCAGACTACATATCGGTTAATTTTGTAGACCGTGTTTTTGGCAGTCCGCTAAGCTACTCGGGACTAGAGAACCTTTTGGCCACCTATGGATACTCGATACAGATATACTGCGATTTTTCGGGATATACCGATATGGCCATTGGAATTGCCCTGCTCTTAGGTTTTAGGCTTCCCATAAACTTTAATTCGCCCTACAAAGCGGTAAACATAACCGATTTTTGGCGCCGATGGCATATTTCACTCTCATCATGGCTTCGCGACTATCTATACATCCCGCTGGGAGGCAGCCGCAAGGGAAAAGTTAGGACCTACATAAACCTGCTGCTAACCATGCTACTTGGCGGACTATGGCATGGGGCAAGCGTACGCTTTATTATTTGGGGCGGAATACATGGGGTATCGCTGGCATTGCACAAGCTTTGGTGCAAAGTTTTCACAAAAACCAGATGGCACTCGCACCCATGGAAACGCATTGTTTCGGCAATCATCACCTTTCACACGGTTGCCCTTGCGTGGATTTTTTTTAGAGCCGAAAGCACCAGCAAGGCTCTTGAAATGCTTAGGCAAATAGCATCAAGGTTTGGCTGGCAATCGTTTGGCACAGTAATTACCACGTACGCACCTATTCTGCTACTTATTACGGGGGCGTTAACTATTCATCTACTGCCTGTTAGGTGGAAAGAAACCTACCGAGGTCTGTTTATTAAAACTCCCCTTTGGGTAAAAATTATTATAACAGTTGTAGCAGCCATCGTAGTTATACAATTTAAAACAGCCGATATACAGCCATTTATCTACTTCCGGTTTTAGACTTCGGCTTCGCTCAGTCTGACGAAGGGTCGCTTCGAACCATCAACCCGCATCACCTTAGCATGTAGTCAGGCTGAGCGAAGACGAAGCCTGAGCCGCTTACCCTGAGCGCAGCCAAAGGGTGGCAGCGCAGACGAAGGGTGACTTTCCAACTAAACAACAATGCATTCCCAACATAAGTTATAGTTATTTCGGTTTTATTGCTAATTTTGCTTAGCGTAACAATTCTCCCATATACTCATGTGGGTTACCAGGCGAAGCTGTATAGGCCTAGAGCTATTTCAGCAAAAACTGGTATCGTATTCATCTATATATGTGCATATTACAAAAACCAACAATCAAAACTCCCAATATTGTGGACAAAAAGATAACCCTTTTACTCATCGTTCTAGTTATAACGTTGGCTTCGTGCAACCGCCGTAGCCAGCTGCTATATATGCAAAATATCGACGAAACAGCGGATCTCCCCTTTGCAACACCTCCCACCTACCGACTGGGTGCTGGCGATATACTACACATACAGCTAGTAACTCACAGTCCCGAGATTAGTATGGCATTTAACAACCCCACAGGTGCTCAGTATTTGAGTCAAGGTCGCGATGAATCGTCTCTATACCTTAATGGCTACACGGTTGGCTCCGATGGTACTGTGCAGCTGCCCTTTTTAGGCGAAGTTCAAGTAAAGGGTTTAACTCTGGATGAGGCAAAAAATATGGTTCAGCAAAAAACCAATTCGTTGTATAAAGATGCATCCGTAATTGTTAAGCTGGCTAGTTTTAAGGTCACCGTAGTGGGCGAGGTACGCCGCCCAGGTGTAATTCGAAATTTCAATGAAAACCTAAATGTTTTTGAAGCGATAGCCGCCGTGGGGGATATAAGCGAGAATGGCGACCGCCGAAAAGTGCTGGTTGTTCGTCCTACCAACGAAGGGAACAAAACATTCAGGCTGAACCTTGCCGATAAATCAGCACTTGCCTCAGAAGCCTTTTACCTATTACCCAACGACGTGGTAATTGTAGAACCCATTGGCAATAAGGTTTTCCAGATGAATATTCCGTATATAACGCTAACTTTCACATCCATAAGTACACTAATACTGTTGTATAATTTTATTACGAAGCTTTAAGGAAGGTTGAGGTTAAGGCTAAGGTTGAGAGGAAAAAAGGTTAAGGCTAACGTTTAGAATTTAGCATGCTTAAACCAATATATAATCCATAATGTATAAAAGTTTTGTTGAAATGCCTGTTTGGCAAAATGCGCATAAACTTTCAATAGAAGTTTACCAAGAAACAGTTAATTTACCTCGCTCAGAGGATTATGGTCTTACTTCACAAATTAGAAGGTCTTCCAACAGTATATCTGCAAATATTTCAGAAGGATTTGGTAGGAAAACGCGAAAGGATAAAGCCCATTTTTATGCCATTGCGCGAGGTTCAGCATTTGAAACCCAAAACCACTTACTGTATGGTAACAAGATAAAGTATTTTGATGATGATTTCACGATAAAATTGGTTGAAGAATACTCCTCACTAATCTTCGATTTAAATAAACTAATAAACTATTTAACCTAACCCTCAACCTCAAGCTTAACCTTAACCTCAACCTCAACCTCAACCTCAATTCCTAACTAGCAATAATATTTCTATGGAAACCCCCAACAACAACTACCCCCACTTTGAAGAGGAAACCCTCGATTTAAAACGATATTTCTTCCTCTTTTTAGCAAACTGGTACTGGATAGCTATTTGCGTATTTGCCGGGCTTTTTGTAGCATACCTGGTAAACCGCTACTCGGAGCAGGTGCATTCGGTAAAAGCATCATTACTGGTGGGCAACGCCGATGGTCGCAAGGTGGGACAAGGAGTGCAGACCCTTATGCGCGAGCTCAATTTAACGCAGGAGAAAAAACGAATTGAAAATGAGATAGGTATCCTCAAATCGTACACCTTAGCACGAACAGCCATTGAAGAACTACCCGATTTTATGGTAACTTACGTAAATGTTGGCCGACGAGGAATTGCCGAGAGTAAACTGTATAACCGTTCGCCCTTTGTTGTTAATATAGACACCTCGGACGTTAACACTATGGGATACCCTGTTTATATTAGCATCCTATCAAATAAAGAGTATACCATTGACTTTGATGATGGTACGCCCGAAAAGACGATGCGTTTTGGGCAAAAGTACATCGACAATCGATTTGCCTTCCTCATAAACTTAAAGGACCAAGAGGGTTACGAGCAGACAAGCCAATCGAACAAGTACTATTTTACGATTAACAATGCACATAGTTTGGCCGTAAACTATATGAAAAAGGTAAATCTTGAGCTTAACGATAAGCAAGGGAGTTTACTAACCTTATCTACCAGCGGTTTTGTGGCGCAGCAAGAGGCCGACTTCCTAAACAAACTTATGGAAGTTTATATCCGCAACGATCTGAATGAAAAGATGCAGACTGCCATAAATACCATCGATTTTGTGGATGAGCAGCTGGGAGGTATTTCGGACTCGCTTCGGCAGGCAGAGCTAATGCTTCAAAACTTTAGAACAGGAAAGGGTATAATCAACCTAAGCACAGAGGGAAGTGCCTTACTTGAAAGGTTAGAAACGCTCTACACTGAAAAGAATATCCTCTCGTTTCAGCTAGAGTACTTCGATTATTTAGCAAAATACTTAAAAGAGAAAAAAGACCTGAAAGGTTTGGTATCGCCAGCCACAATAGGGATTGAAGAAACTGGAATTGCTACAATAGTGGCACAGCTAAACCAGCTATCGCTTGAGCGCGATGGGTTACTTCTTACCATTAACAAAGACAATGTGCAGATAGTAAGGCTGAACCAAAGCATCGAAAGCCTAATATCGCTCCTATTCGAAAAACTTGATGGGATGCGCGAGGTAAATGGAATTCGAATTAAGGAGATAAACAAAAGGATTGCCAATCAGGAGGGGCAGCTGCGTATGCTACCTGTTACCGAACGCCAGCTGGTAAATATGGAGCGCAAGTATAGCATTAACGAGAAGTTTTACACCTACCTAATGGAAAAACGCATTGAGGCAGGAATTGCAAAAGCATCCAACGTATCGGACAATAAAGTAATTGACGCAGCAATGCCCGAGATGGCCGAAGTGGTTAAGCCTAAAAGGAGTATTAACTACGCCATGGGCTTTTTAGTTGGCTTAATGATTCCAGTACTGCTAATCCTACTTTTCGACCAACTTAACAACTCCATTCAAGATCCATCGCACATCAGCAAAAAAACCAGAGTTCCGTTAATGGGTACCATTGGGCATAACCCATACGAGAGCTTACTACCCGTTTTCGATAAGCCAAAATCATCATTTGCCGAGTCGTTTAGGGCACTGCGCACCAATATCGATTTTATGCTAAGCAAAGCCGACAACAAGGTAATACTCGTTTCATCAACCATTAGCGGCGAGGGCAAATCGTTTGTGGCCTCGAACCTGGCAGTTAGTCTGGCAATGCTGGGCAAACGAACTGTGCTGCTGGGGCTCGACCTGCGGAAACCTAAAATTCACACTCTTTTTGGAATTGATAATAGCAGGGGGCTAAGCACCTTTTTTATTGGCAGAGATAAATGGGAAGATATTTTGGAAGCCACGATTGTTCCTAACCTCTCTGTAATGCCATCGGGTCCCATACCACCCAATCCAGCTGAGCTGGTGGCAGGCACAAAGTTCGATGAGCTTATAGCAGCGCTAAAGCAGAATTTCGATTTTATAGTTATAGACTCGCCCCCCGTTGCTGTGGTTACCGATGCAGTACTCATTAGCCGCCTTTGCGATACCACCCTGTTTGTGCTAAGGCACAGGTATACATCAAGAAATGTGCTTGAACTGGTTGAAGACCTATCTAAGGCAAAAACCATAAACAATATGGCATTGCTGCTCAACGATTTTAAAAAGCCAAGGGGCTACGGTTACGGGTATAACTATGGATACGGATATGGCTATAGCTATGGTTATGGCTACAACAATACATACGGATATGGGCAGGGATACTATACCGATGAGGAGAATGGAAATAAGGTTAAAGGATTCGTTAAGAAGTTCTTTGGATAAAATTTGAACGCAAAGAACAAAAAGTTGCACAGTGTAACACTGTGTTTCACACGGAGGTACACTGTGGGACAAAAAAACAATGTAAATCAGTGAAGCAGTAAGTTGCGAGTTGCGAGTTACGGGTTACGGGTTTGCTAGTTCCAATCTTTTCCGTCATCGCGAGCGTACTTTGCGAACTTAGCGAAGCAATCTCATGAGCATAGCGAATAACAAAGCGATCTTTACTTACGCAGTAAAAAAAACGTAGAACACAAAACGCTGAACGCTGAACGTGAAACGCCAAAACAATCTGTTCTAATCTGCATAATTAGCGGATAAAAAACAGCGCAAATCAGTATCTCAGTCACATTCCCAGTCGAAATTTCGCATAACTTACGAAACAAATACACTTAACTTTCGTGTATTATGCTAAATAAAACGCACTCGCATTTATTTACTAAAGGGACTATGAATATTGACTCCGTTACAATAGAACTTATTCCCTTTTTCGAATGGGCAATGCATATTTCGAGTAGCTAAAACGTAGTGTATCGCAATAACAAAATAATCCGCAGATTACGCAGGTTTTCACAAATAGTAACCCCAAAATATGTCCACAGATTTCACAGATTTTCACAAATAAAAAAACATAAGAATCTGTGTTAATTCGTGTAACCTGCCTGTTCGGCAGACAGGTCAGTGGACAAAAAAATTAATCTGTGTTCATCTGTGTAATCTGTGGACAGAAAAAATAATCTGAGGATAAAATGGAAGAATACCTCTACAAAGAAGAAACCTACGATATAATAGGCTGTGCCATGGAGGTACACAATGAGTTAGGATGCGGTTTCCTCGAACCTGTTTACCAGGAAGCATTATCAATAGTATTTAGAGAAAACAACATACCATTTGTTAAAGAAAAGACTCTTGATATTAAGTTCAAAGGACAAGTTTTAAATAAAAAATACATTGCTGATTTTGTTTGTTTTGATAAAGTAATTATTGAATTAAAAGCAATGGATTCCATTAGTCCTCAGCATTTAGCCCAAACAATAAATTATTTGAAGTGTACAGATAAAAGGCTTGGATTGATTATAAACTTTGGCACTACAAGTCTTCAATATAGGAGAGTTATACTTTAATAAGATGTCCACAAATATTAATCTGAATAAAAAGATAACCACAGATTACTCAGATTTTCACAAATAGTAACCCCAAAAGATATCCACAGATTTCACAAATTACCACAAATAAAGAATATAATAATCTGTGCTAATCCGTGTAATCTGCGGACAAAACAATCCATGTAATCAGTAGAAAACAATCTGTGTCAATCTGAGTAATCTGCGGGCAAAAAATCAATCTGTGTTCATCTGTGTAATCTGCGGACAAAAAACCAGAGCACTACACAAAACGTACAATTAAAAGCCAATATGTTAGCCATAAACTTCATTTAACCTAGTTAATAGCCAATAAATTGAACGATATACACAACATATTAGATAGATACAATCCCCATAATGTTGCCAAAGATATTGCAGCTAGAGCCAAGCAGCTTAGGCTAGCAGTAAATATTACCCAGCAGCAGCTTGCCAAAAAAAACCGGTGTTAGCCTTGGATCCATTAAAAGATTTGAGACAACCGGGCTAATATCATTACAAAACCTGCTTCGAATTGCAGTTACACTTAACGCAGTTGATGATTTCACAAATCTATTTGCCCACACCAACTACAGTTCCATTGATGAGGTTGTAAAACACCAAAAGGTAAAAAAACGTCAGCAAGCAAGAAGTCATTAGAAATCAGATACACTCTGGGTTAGCATTCAGTCTAATGAAAAGGGTATAGTTAATGACACCGATAATGAGACCGATAATGAGACCGATAATAATATACAAAAGATAGTCAAGATGACTGAACTTATTACGGAAAACGAAGAGATTTCGGTGAACATATTAGCAACAAAACTAAATGTATCAAGAAGAACTATTTTAAGGGATATTGAAAAACTAAAGCATCAAAATATCCTAAAAAGGGTCGGTAAAGCAAAAGGAGGTCACTGGCAAATAATTGAACAATAAGCAAATGGAATTCCACAGTGTGTGCTGCCTTGATCTTATCTAAAGGGAATCCACAAATAAAGATTTGAACACAGACCTGTCTGCCGAACAGGCAGGTAACAGATAGTCACTGATAAAAAGAAGTTTCACAGTGTAACACTGTGTTAAACACGGAGGTACACTGCGGGACAAAAAACAGCGTAAATCAGTAAAATCAGCGTCATCAGTACTCAAAAAAACAATATAAATGCCCAATAAAAAAACATTACTAATCACTGGCGGCACAGGCTCATTTGGCAATGCTGTACTCAACAGATTTATTAACGATGATCGTTTTAGCGAAATCCGAATATTCTCACGCGACGAGAAGAAGCAGGACGATATGCGCCACCGCCTTAACAACCCAAAGGTAAAGTTTTACATTGGCGATGTGAGAGAAAAACGCAGCGTTGACGGTGCCATGTCGGGTGTTGACTTCGTATTTCACGCAGCAGCTCTTAAACAGGTACCTTCTTGCGAGTTCTTCCCAATTCAAGCCGTACGTACAAATGTTTTCGGAACGGAAAATGTTATTGACTCGGCAATACAACACGGTGTGAAAAATGTGGTGGTGTTAAGCACCGATAAAGCCGCTTACCCTATAAACGCTATGGGTATTAGTAAGGCTATGATGGAAAAGGTAGCCATTGCCAAGGGAAGAAGTTTAGGTCCAAAAGCCAAAACTACAATCTGTTGCACTAGGTACGGAAATGTTATGGCTAGTAGAGGCTCGGTAATACCCTTGTGGATCGATCAGATTAAACTAAAAAAAGATATCACCCTTACCGATCCGAAAATGACTCGCTACATGATGACTTTAGAAGATGCAGTAGACTTAGTACTATTTGCCTTCGAAAATGGACAAAATGGCGACCTGTTTGTACAAAAGGCACCCGCGGCTAGCCTTACAGTACTGGCTATTGCTTTGAAGGAACTATACAAATCAGAGTGCAAGATTAGATTTATTGGAACCCGGCACGGCGAAAAACTCTACGAAACGCTGGTTACTCGCGAGGAAATGGCCAACAGCATCGAAATGGGTAACTACTTTCGCATACCCTGCGATGCTCGTAACCTAAACTACGACAAGTACTTTGTAGAGGGGCAGAAGAAAATTACCAGTGTTGAGGATTACCACTCGCACAACACCTACCAATTGAATGTAAACGAGATGAAGCAATTGCTTTTAAAACTCGATTTGGTGAAAAATGACTTAACAGAGAAATAAAATTAATAGATAAACTTTGTGTTTGGCTTCTATGTTCTATTTGTAATTAACAAACCCCAATTAAACTCCACATATGATTAAAATTGGAATTACAGGTCAAAACGGATTTATTGGAACAAACTTGTACAATAATCTTAAATTTGATAATGAAGTAGAGAGAATACCTTTCGAAAAAGAATATTTTACCAATCAAAACCTGTTACAAACTTTTGTAAAAAAGTGCGATGTAATTGTTCATCTTGCAGGGTTAAATAGGCACAACGACCCTAATGAGATTTATGAAACAAATATTGATTTAGTAAATAGATTGATTGATGCCTGCGAAACAACCGATACAAAACCACACATTGTTTTTACATCATCAACCCAAGAAGAAAAAGATAATGCTTACGGTCGATCGAAAAAGGAGAGCAGATGGAAATTAGAAGAGTGGGCCATTCGGAACAAAGCAAAATTTTCGGGCTTGCTTATTCCCAATGTTTTTGGTCCTTTCGGAGATCCACATTACAACTCTTTTATAGCAACGTTCTGTCACCAATTGACTCATAATGAACAACCTAGAATTGAGGTTGACGGAACAATTAAACTAATATATATAGAAGAGGTTATAGAGAAGGTTAAGAGAATTATTTTTTCAATGCAAGGCAAAGAATCAGATGAAGCCATTGTTGAATTTGTGCCATTTAAGCATTCAGCAGAAAAAAAAGTTTCGGAGGTTTTAGAGCTACTTGAAGGTTTTAAAGCGAACTATTTTAAAGATGGTATTTTTCCAAATTTAAACAACCCTTTTGAGCGTAACCTATTTAACTCCTTTGTTTCTTATATCGACCATAAAGGTTTTTTCCCATTTTACCTAAAGCAAAATACCGATGATAGGGGTAGCTTTGTAGAAACAGTAAAGATGAATAGCGGTGGTCAGGTTTCATTCTCAACCACAAAACCGGGCATTACACGCGGTAACCATTTCCACACCCGAAAAGCAGAACGGTTTGCCGTAATTAAAGGAAAGGCTCGCATCGAATTACGACGCATTGGCACTAACGAAGTATTATCATTTGAACTGGATGGCGAAAAACCATCGTTTGTTGATATGCCCATTTGGTACACACACAATATTACCAACATCGGAGATCAGGATCTTTATACCATCTTCTGGATTAGTGAGTTTTTTAATGCTGAGGATCCGGATACGTTTTTCGAGGAGGTTTAATTAGTGACTGGTAATTAGTAAATTATGGAATATGGTGAGGACTCATAAAGATTTGAATGTATGGAAGAAATCTGTTGATTTTGTAACAAATATTTATGGTGTTACCGACAAGTTTCCAAAGGCTGAAATGTTTGGATTAACATCACAAATTCGTCGAGCTGCGATTTCCATCCCTTCTAATATAGCCGAAGGTGCAACCAGAAAATACAAAAAAGAGTTCAGACAATTTTTATATATTGCATTATCTAGTGCTGCTGAAGTTGATACGCAACTAATTATTGCAAATAAACTTGGTTTTTTAGAATCAAACAAAAAGGATGAACTTCAACTTGAATTGACTTCCATTTCTAAAATGATTCAAGGTTTAATAAAAACTATTATTACTTAGTGACTAGTAACTAGTTATCAGTCATAAACCACTAATCACCAGTCACCAGTCACCAATCACCAATCACCAAGAAATGAAAAAACTAAAAGTCCTCACCGTAGTAGGTACCCGCCCCGAAATAATCCGCCTATCACGAGTTATGGCTAAGCTCGACCAATCAGAAGCCATTGAGCACATCACCGTACATACGGGTCAGAATTACGATTACGAGCTAAATGAGATATTCTACGAAGATTTGGGTATCCGTAAGCCCGACTACTTTTTAGAGGCCGCAGGCACCACCGCCACCGAAACCATTGGCCAGATACTTATAAAGATTGATCCACTGCTTGAGCAGATAAAACCCGATGCATTCCTGGTGTTGGGCGATACCAACAGCTGCCTGTGCGCCATCCCTGCCAAAAAACGGCACATTCCCATTTTCCATATGGAGGCAGGCAACCGATGCTTCGATCAGCGAGTACCCGAGGAAACCAACCGTAAGATTGTTGATCACATCAGCGATATTAATATGACCTATAGCGATATTGCCCGAGAGTACCTGCTAAGGGAAGGCTTACCAGCCGATAGGATTATTAAAACCGGCTCGCCCATGCTCGAGGTGCTTAACTACTATCTACCAAAAATTAACAGCTCCGATGTGCTTAAAAGGTTAGGGTTAACAAAAGATAAATTCTTTGTTGTCTCGGCACACAGGGAAGAGAATATCAACAACCCAAAAAACTTTAAGGGATTAATAGATTCCCTAAACCAAATTGCTGAGCAATACCAATACCCCATTATTGTGAGCACACACCCCCGCACCCGAAAAAAGTTAGACGAGTTAAGGTCACAGCGTAACACTGTGTTAAACACTGAGCAACACTTTGAAATAAACTCGTTAATCCAATTTATGAAACCCTTAGGTTTTTCCGACTACAACGCTCTACAGATAAACGCCTACGCCGTACTATCCGATAGCGGAACCATAAGCGAGGAATCATCAACGCTAAATTTTAGGGCACTCAATATCCGCGAGGCACACGAGCGCCCCGAAGCCATGGAAGAGGCTAGCGTGATGATGGTTGGCCTGAACCCTGAGCGAATTATGCAAGGACTTGTGCAGCTACAATATCAGAAAATAGGGGAGGAAAGAAATTTCTATAAGGTAAAAGATTACTCCATGCCCAACGTATCCGATAAGGTGGTGAGAATCATTTTAAGCTATACCGATTACATTAAACGAACGGTGTGGGGGGAATAAGCCCACAGAGTAACACTGAGTTGGTCACAGTGCAACACAGTGTTTAACACGGAGGTACACTGTAAGACAAAAAAACAGCGTCATCAGTGGGGAAAAACATAAATCCAATTGAATATCACAACCCTTAAAAAATTATTTACCACATATAGTAAAAACCAAAAAGTAAAACAGGTTGCGTTATTATATGGGGTAAATCTTATTGGAATCCCGCTGGGAATTGTTACCAGTATTATAATTACCCGCTACCTAGGAGCGGAGGTATATGGTGATTACAAATTTTTAAATAGCATTTTCTCACTGGCTATTCTAATATTTTCTTTTGGAATTTTTCAAGCTGGGAATAGGGCATTAGTACTTAATGACGACAAAGAGACTGCAAGGGAGTATTACGGAGCTGAGTTAATCCTTGTTGTAGTGCTTTTCCTTATTATGTCTGTATTTTTACTTGCCTATGGTCTGTTCGACAGCAATTTGAACGAGAAGGGTCTATCATCATTTTTTATAAAACTAATACCTTTTGGGTGGATTTTTATTCTAGTACGCTATTTCGAAGTGCTTTTTCAGGCTGATAATCGCATTAAACTGCTGGCATTAACAAGGTTCTGGCCAAAAGTGGGTTTTTTGGTGGCAGCATTAGCAATATATTTCTTGTTTTTAGATTATAGCGGGAATAGACTAGCACTTATATGGTTTTTATTTTTGTTTACCCAAGCAGTTGTTTTTGTAAACGTAATTTGGAAAATAAAACCCTCATTTAAAAACCTAAAAAAAAGGGTAAAAGAAATTTGGGGCTACAATAAGTCCTTTGGTCTGCAAGTGTATTTTGGTAGTTTAATGGCTGTTGGTTTTGCTCAACTTACAGGTATTTTAATTAGCTACTTTGGTATGGATAACACAGGTGTTGGATACTACTCACTTGCCCTAACATTTGCTGGACCACTTGCACTAATTCCTAATGTAATAGCCACAACCCATTACAAAGATTTCTCTACAAAAAAAAATATACCAAAAAAACTATTTATCGTCACCCTCAGCCTAAGCATAGCTGCGCTCATTGTCTTATGGCTTATAATCCCCCCATTTATTAAGTATTTTTATGGCGAAGATTTTCTACCTGTAATTCGTCTAAACTTAATTGTTAGCACCGGTGTTGCACTCCACGGGTTAGCCGATTTTATTAACCGTTTTTTAGGTGCCCACGGACAAGGTAAAGCGTTGCGAAACGCATCCTTTTTTGTTGGCCTTAGCCTATTAGCATTTAACATCTTGCTTATACCAAAGTTTGGGGCAACTGGCGCTGCATTAACAAAACTAAGCACAGGATTAATATATATTTGCATTATAATGGCATACTACCTACGATTGGTTAGAAAAAAATATGATTAATGCAATGATGAAATCCCAATTAAACATATTAGCAATACTTGGCAATAACCCTTTTCTTGATTCCAATGCTGCCAATAATAGATTTCTTGGAATAGCAGAAGAACTAGCTAATAATAACTGTAAAGTAGAGATACTAATTCTAAATTGTGCAAATAATAGGAATGAGAAAAAAAATATAACCCAAAACAACCTGCCAAACAACATATATTGTTCATATTTAGCCCCTTACTTTATTGAAAATAAATTATTGAGGAAATTATTTTTTAAACTCTATTTCTTTTTATTTTCTACGCTTTTAGTAAAGAAGATTGTAAAGAAAAATAATTATGATATTTTATGGTTGGGGGTTCACACAAGAGTAACCAATATTGGGTTAAAAATATTTCATTTAAAAAAAACCTTCAATTTTAAAATTTTTCATGAAAGAAGTGAATATAGTTGGATTGGTATGGGAAATAATAAACGGATTCATTATAAATACTTAAATGAGTTTTTACCAAAAATTGACTGTTTAGCAATAATGACAAAAACCTTAATCGATTACTATAATGATTTCCTTAACCCAAGAACGATTGTTATACACCTTCCAATGACAGTTAACCTTAACCGATTCAATAAAAGTGATGACACTCCCTCAAAAAAAACAAACTATATTGCATATTGTGGCACAATGAACAATCATAAGGATGGAGTAAATATATTAATTCAATCCTTTGCTGATATAATGAATTTATTCCCAAACGTTAATCTATATTTAGCCGGTGAACTTACCCCACAAGAAGACTGTTTGATGCAACAAGAAATTATAAAAAAATATAATGCAACGAATCGAATCGTTTACAAAGGGGCTTTAACAAAGGATGAAATTCCTGATTTTTTGTTAAATGCAACAATTTTAGCAATGGCTAGACCAAAAACGAAACAAACTGAGGGTGGTTTCCCTACAAAACTTGGCGAATATCTAGCGACAGGAAACCCAGTTTGTGTTACCGATATTGGAGAAATATCTAACTATTTAAAAGATGGAGAAAGTGCTTATATTGCACAACCAAATTCTATTGAGTCCTTTACTAATGTACTAAAAAGAGCATTGACTGATCATAATGCGAAGGATGTTGGAATAAATGGCCAGCAAATAGCTCATAAGTTCTTTAATTCTGAAATACAAGCGAAAATATTATATGATTGCTTGACTAAATTGAAAAAAGATTAATGAAAATTACAATTGGCGGTGACTTCTGCATAACACCACAATACCTGTCGAAACCCCTTATAGATAAATCTATTGATGGTGTCTTCAAAGATTCCGATATAAATATCTTTAATCTTGAGTGCCCAATTGTAAATGTGGGCGAAGGCAAAAAGATACAGAAAACAGGCCCCCATTTAAAAACAGATGAGAGGGTTTTAAATCATTTACACCAGCTAAGCATTAATTTGGTTACATTGGCAAACAACCACATACTCGACTATGGTATAGCTGGACTAGAACGCACAATAAGGTTTTGTGAAAACAATAATATTAACTACGTTGGCGCAGGCTCGTCCCTCAAACAAGCGTCAAAACCTTATGCCTTTGTAAAGGATGGTCTAAAAATTACAATTATAAATTTTTGTGAAAACGAATGGTCTGTTGCTAACTCATTGAGGGGGGGCGCAAACCCTATGGATACAATTGATAATTACAAACAAATAACCAATGCCAAACAAAATTCTGATTTCGTAATTGTAATTGTACACGGAGGGCATGAATTCAATCCTTACCCTAGCCCTCGTATGGTAAAACAGTATAGGTTTTACACAGAAATTGGTGCCGATGCAGTAATTGGGCACCATACTCATTGCATAAGCGGTTACGAAATTTATAATAATGTTCCTATTTTATATAGTTTGGGTAATTTTCTATTTACACTACCAAACAAGAATGAGGTGTGGTATACAGGATTAGTTGCACAACTAAACTTAAGTAAAAACAAACCTATAGATTTAAATATCATTCCAATACAACAAGACAAAAAAGATTTTAATTTAACTGTATGTGATGAAATAAATAAGAAACTAGTGTTAGGTCATTTAGCGTTATTAAACCATACAATACAAGATGAAAATAAGCTACACCTAGAGTGGTCGCATTTCATAAAAAGACAAAGCAAACTGATTAACTCACTTTCCCCTTTAAGTTTCATACCGATTAAGTATTTTTCAGCATTTCTTAGGCGAATGGGTGTAAATAAACTCCTCATGAACAATAATTACTTGAAATCATTGACCAATCGTTTTCGCTGTGAGGCACACCGTGATATTACAATTGATGTTCTACAAGAAAGAATTAATGATAATAAATGAAAATTGCTATACATAAAAGAGAAGGAAGTTTTAGCGATCGTTGGATACCTTATTGTATAGATAATAATATACCGTATAAGATTGTAAACTGCTATGATTCCGACATTATTGACCAGCTCAACGATTGTGACGGTTTAATGTGGCACTGGAGCCATATGGACTACCGTGCGCAAAACTTTGCCCGGCAGCTAATTTATTCAATTGAGCAAAAGGGAATTAAAGTTTTTCCAAGCTATAATACATGCTGGCATTTCGACGATAAGCTGGGGCAAAAGTATTTGTTTGAAAGCATAAGTGCACCATTTGTTCCAAGCTATATTTTTTATGACAAAAAAGAAGCTATTAATTGGGTAAGTAAAAAAGATTTTCCTAAAGTTTTCAAGCTACGAGGGGGAGCTGGTTCTCAAAATGTAAAACTAGTTAGTAATAAATCAAAAGCAAATAGTTTAATAAGGAAAGCCTTTGGTAGTGGTTTCCCTCTAACAGATAAATACTCTAACATAAAGCAACGTTTATGGGTTTTAAAACGGGATAGAACACTCTCATCACTACTTAGTTTAATTAAAGGATTTGGTAGATATATAATTCCAAAGGAAAATTACAACCTGTTAGCAAGACAGAAAGGGTATATCTATTTTCAGGATTTTATTGAAGGCAATGCTTACGATGATAGAGTTGTAGTAATTGGCGACAAAGCAATTGCAATTCGAAGACATAATAGAAAAAATGATTTTAGAGCATCTGGGAGTGGTTTAATAGAATACAACCCCGAATTATTTCCTATAGATACTATCAAAATAGCTTTCCGTATTTCTGAAAAATTAAAAAGTCAATCAACTGCATTTGATTTTATTTATGATAAAAACGGTAGCCCCTTGATTGTTGAAATAAGTTACGCTTATGCCCAAGGCCAAGCATATGATAATTGCTTAGGCTATTGGGATCGATACTTAAAATGGCATTCTACAAACATAAATCCACAGTGGTGTATTATTGAGGACTTCTTAAGTGAGATAAAAGTCAATGGATAAATATATAAAGAACATATACTTTCTTTATATCCTAATCTCATCGGGACTTGCAACTGAGTTTTACCGTAGCCAAATTGGTATTATAATCACTTTTCTTATAACTGTTGCAATATGGGTGTATTTTAAGTTACCTATTTCTAGAAAGTATGGAGTAGCAATTTTAGTTTGGGCACTATATTCCATAGCAACCTTTTTTCTTTATCAAGTATTTACCCCATTCTTTATATTTCGGCACGCAACATACATTACAGTTGCATACGTACTCGTAATGCTATATAAAGAAGACCTATTCTTTAAATATGAAAAGTACGTTACTACACTGGCCTTAATTAGCCTCTTCTTCTTTCTATGGCAACTTATATCAAACGAAAGCCTATTCAGCTTAGCTAAGCTAGTTGATGTTTCTGGCGAAATGAGTAGGAGTTCATACGAATTTCGAAATTTTATACTACATACTGTTGAAAAGAGTGCATACGATACAAGCTATGAAAGGAACTATGGTTTCGTGTTTGAACCTGGGAGTTACTCAGTTTTTTTAGCCATTGCTATTCTTTTTAATTTATTGCGCACACACCTCAACTTTAATCCCAAAAGTAATTATCAATTTTATATTCTTACACTAGCACTTATAACAACCTTCTCAACAACTGGATATATTGCATTTGGGGTAATAGTAATTTACTCTATTTTTGTTGAGGTTAAAGGAATTAGTAAATATTTCTACCTAATTGCTTCACTTCTACTTTCAGTTTACATCTTCTTCACAGTTGACTTTTTATACAATAAAATTCAGGAACTATATTATAGTGGCCAAGAGATTAACGAAGTAATTGAACGGGCTGAGCAAACAGGTTCGTCATATTCGGGTGGGCGGTTTGGAGGTTTTATTATTGGTTGGGAGGATTTTAAACGCTTCCCTTTGCTAGGAAGAGGGGGCGTTACTGAACTTACTGCTGGACAGACATCTGGGGGCAGAGTAGGCATAATTAATGGATTAGCAAACATTATGTCTCAATTTGGTCTGTTTGGCATAATTGTTTTTTTTACTACCCTGTATAATAGTTCTAAAAAAATTTCAAAGTTTTATCTTTCAAAAGCCAAGTATTCTTTCTTTATTATTATAGTAATAGGTGCAACATCTTTTTCAATCCATAATCAGTATTTCATCTTTACGTTAATATTTTATACCCTATTTTATGAATACAGTAGCATCCACAACAAAAACCAGCAAAAGAGAATTGAGAGTAACATTTATTATTGGGGGGCTAGGAGCAGGAGGTAAAGAACGGCAGTTATTATATTTAATAAAATCTTTACCAACCTATTTTAAAATAACCATCATAGTACTGAGCAGTGAGATATTCTATAAAGAAATTTATGAATTACCTATTGATCTAACTATTGTTGAGAAGACAAACAAATATAGACTTACTACTATTTGCTTACTATACAGACAGCTAAGAAAGGCAAGAACACAAATAGTACATTCCTGGGACGATATTGGTACAATACTAATTATACCTTATATACTTTTAAATAAGATTAGCCTTATTACATCAATAAGATATGCAGGTAAACTTAAACGAAGTTTTAAGCAATCGCTAATAAAAACTATTTCTCATTGGGCATCTAATTGTATCGTAAGTAATTCACAAAAGGGGCTAGAGGTAGAACGGTTATTGAATAATAAAAAGGGAAAGGTTATTTATAATGGACTAGACTTAAAAAACTTTGATTGTGAATCAAATAAGAAAGTGGATACACATTTAAAATACATCGATTATAAAATTAAAATTGTTATGGTAGGCCGTTTTTATGGTGCCAAGGATTATATAACTTTTATAAGGGCGGCAAAACTCGTTACTCAAAGTTACAGTAACGTTGGCTTTATTTGCATTGGCGATGGCCCCAATAGAATAAATGCGGAAGCAGAAACTCGTGACAATTTAAATACTAACATATTCTTTTTAGGAAATAGAAATGATATTCCTTCTCTTTTAAAGAAAATGGATATTGGTGTACTTTTAAACAACACCAAAGGGCATGCCGAGGGGATATCCAATGCTATTATGGAATATATGGCAGCGGGATTGCCTGTAATTGCAACTGACGCAGGCGGTACTCCCGAATTGGTTCAAAATAATGTAACAGGCTTTTTAGTACCTGCATTTGATGAGAAAGAAGTTGTTCAAAAGATATTGTGGTTAATTAGAAATAGAGGAAAATCAGAACAAATGGGACTAAATGGCCAAAAGGTAATTGAAACAAGATTTAGCATTAATAAGATGGCAGATGCATATATAAATCTTTATAATGGATTATGCTAGAACAATCAATTATTCTCTTCAGCGACATAGCCTTCACAGGCCTTTTAAGCAAAGAGCCCCACACAAACTTCGAGAGGTTTAAGGATGGCAGCATTACATTTTGATGCTAAAGTTGTTGGTTTTACATCTAATTTGAATCGTAAGATACGGGGTAACAAATGGATAAATGGTCTGCGCTTTCGATTGAACATTTTGAGAGGCGCCCTTCTGGTTCCAGCATCAAATAGTAAGCAAACAAATATTATTTTCTTATTATCTACCGAACCTTTAATATTCTTACTAGTTTGGATTATTGCCCGCTTCAAAGGCAATAAAATAATTAATGAACGAAATGAATTCCCTGAAACCATCAGGAAAGGTATTAGGTGGAGGGTTTGGATATACAAAACAACGGTATTATGGTGGCAATATAGGTTATTGGATGGTTTATTGCTGATGACGGATGAATTAATCCATTTTTATAGTCCTCACACATCAAAAAAGTGCATCATTCAAAAACTTCCCATGACAGTGGATTTTAATAGATTTAACATTAAGACTACTGAAAATGAAGAGGAATACATGTTTTATGCAGGAAGTTTAAGTGAAAAAAAAGATGGTGTCGAGAGGTTGATTAGGGCTTTTTCAAAAGTTTCACAGGAATACCCTAATCTTTCTTTAAAAATAGCAGGGTCAGGGAGTTCATTACGCATCGATGAACTAATACTAATAATAAACAAACTAGGTATAGTAAAAAAAGTACAACTACTTGGCGAGGTTCAAAGAACTCAAATGCCTGATTTACTAGTAAATGCAAAAATATTAACCCTACCCAGGCCTGATAGTATTCAGGCAAGCGGAGGTTTCCCGACAAAGTTAGGAGAGTATTTAGCAACCGGTAAGCCGGTAATCGCAACACGTGTAGGCGAAATCCCTAACTACCTAACAAATAGGGAGGTATTTCTTATTTCACCTCAGTACATTGAACGTGAACTGGCTGAAAAAACATTTCAAATATTGGAGAACTATGACAAGTCGCTTGAAATTGCAAAAACAGCCAAAGTCAAAGCATTTAAATATTTCAGTACTGAGGCAAATGCCGAAAAATTGAAAAAACTAATTTTAAAAATATCTTAATCGGTACCAATGATAAATTTACTTTTTGCTGGCGACTTTATCCCCCCAAAAACTTCTGATTCTATTTATTCGGATGAACTAAAGGAGGTTTTAAAAGATAAGGACTTCTCGATTGTTAATTTGGAAACACCATTAACAGAAAGTAAAATAGCGATACAAAAAACAGGGAATAATTTTAAAAGAAGCCCTACTGTTATTCACCACATTACCGATGGGTTTTTTGATGCTGTAGCTCTGTCTAACAATCACATTCGTGATTATGGCGATGAAGGTGTATTGGATACATTGAAGGTCTGTGAGGAAAACAGTATTTTAACAATTGGGGCCGGTAAAAACACCAGGGAAGCGGCAAAGCCACTAAGGATAAACATAAAGGGGAAAAAGATTAGCATCCTTAATTACAGTGAGCGCGAATTTAATGTTGCCCGCGAAAATAGAGCTGGAGCCAACGCTTTCGATTTAATTGATGCATTTTATCAGATCAAAGCAGAAAATGAAGAAAATGATTTTGTAATTGTTGTTTATCATGGGGGATTGGAGTACATGAAATATCCAACTCCACAAATTGTAAAAAACTTCAAATTTTTAATCGATCAGGGTGCAGATGCTGTTGTAGCGCATCACACCCATTTTTATAGCGGCATGATTGAGTACCAAGGGAAGCCTATCATTTTCAGTCTCGGTAATTTTTATGCACAAACCTCATCAAAAAGCCCTGATCGGGCATTCTTTATTGGACTACTAGCTAAAATAAGCATTGATGAGAATCACACAATTTCTACTTCACTTATACCTACGATTCAAAACATAAATACAGGAAAAGTTTCTATTCCCAGCCAAACTTATAAAGACGAAATTTTAAATGATATTACAAATATTTCAAATACTATAAAAATTGAAAAAGAACTTAAAAAAATATGGGATAACTATTACAATAAAGAAAAAAAACGATTAATTAACTTGCTTTTAAGTAACTCGAAAGTTGAATATAGAATTAGAAAGAGGTTTCCTTTTTTTAATACAATGAGTGCTTATAAAAAAGCAATCATATTAAATCTTTTCAGGTGTGATGCACATCGGTATAAAAGTATTGAAATACTTGAAAAACTAATGGATTAAACAAAAAACTTATGTGGATTTTATCAAACAATAAAAACAACACTTCAGCCGAGAAAAGCGGCTACGAAAATTTTTCAATGGTAACCCGTGCTGATGAAGGAGTTCCTTTAAAGCAATCTAAAAATTGGATAATATCTGGGCATGTTTTTACCAGAAAGAAAGTTGATGTAGACTTTGAAAAATCCCAAGGTGTAGATTTGCTTGTGGCCTTATATCAAAAATATGGTACTGATTTTATTCATTATATTACAGGGCAGTTTATTATCATACACCTTGAATCTGATAAATTCACCATTTACTCAGATCATTTTGCCATTAAAAAGTTTTTTATCTGGCAAAAAAACGGCCATTTCATTATTAGCGATGATTTAAACCAGATAATCCAACACATTCAACTCAGGCCTTCAAAAGAAGCCATGGCCAACTATGCCATTGATTATCATTTTACTGCAGGAACCACAGCTTTTGAAAATTTAAAACACAATGAACCTGGCCAGATAATTGAATACAAAGCAGATAAATTACATTATAGCACCTACTGGCAACCTGAAGAACTTCTTAAACTCAAAAAACGGCAAGTTCACATCGCAAGCATCTCAAAAGCGTTATCAAAATCGGTTTCCCAAGGGTTGAATAGTATAGATAAAAACAAGATTAGCTTATCGTTAACAGGCGGGGCTGATACCCGAAACCTTTTGGCTGTTTTTCTAAACAAAGGAATTAAACCGCACCTATATACATACGGAAATCCAAATTCTGATGATTGCGTCAAAGCCAGAGCTATTGCTGATGGCTTAGGCTTAAATCATAGCATTCACGATATACAGATGACTGCTGAGTTATTTGAAAAATATGCCAGAAAAATAATCAAACAAGGCGGCGGGCTGGCTTCAATACATCGGGTGCATCGTATTGTTGCCGTTGAGCGTGAAAAACAGTTTGCTGATAATATGTTTCTAGGTACGTTAGGCGGGGAATTTATAAAAGGGGTAAGTGAAGATAACTACATTGTACCTCCAATTGTATATGAAAATTGGGACAATCAATCTTTCACAAAAGATCAGTTGATAGGATATCTTCAGGGAAAATTTATAAAGCATAAAAATGTTGATTTGAATAGTTTACTCTCATTGGTAAAATCCCAATCCTATATGAACGGGAGTGTTACCAAACGAAAACACGCTGCATTGAGTTACATCACTGCTCATCTGCACGATGCTCAGGATATAAATTTATACAGAAGTGCAATGCAAGATGTTTTTACACCATTTTTAGATATTGATTATCTTGAGCTGATTTTTTCATCGAAATACACATTTGACAATAAAGAAAGAATAGGAAATAAATATTTAAAAAAACTGAACAATCCGGTATATGCGTCGAATTTTATTAAGGCAACTTATACGCCTTTACTCAAATTCCTATACTCTGGCGACCACAAGCCGTCAGAAGTACTCTTTAATAAATACTATGCCGCGGTACTAAAAATAGTTAGACAAAGAAAGAATAGAGGCAAATATAAACCCAACTTTCCACTGGGTAGGTGGATGGAAGAGTTTGTTGAAAAAAACCTACCCCTTTGTTACAATCACAAGGAGCTTAAAGACACCTTTGATTTAGATGGCTTGATGGTGGAGTTTAAAAAAGGCAACCACAACCCCAGAGAAGCATATTGGCTCAAGTTTACCAATCCAATTATGATGCGTTTTATTATTGAAGAATTTACATCGCAATGAAAATAACGATATTACGGAATGAAGACCCCTCATCTTCAAAGAAGTGGGAATTAACTTGTCTGAAGGCAAAAATTGATTTTAATGTTATTGATTTGACATCGGCTGATTGGTATAAACAGATTTGTAAAACTGAATCCGATATTTTCTTGCTCAAACCCCCAGGTGAGACCTTTAAATTCAAGCACTTATATGATGAGCGTTTATATGTGATTTGTGAGGTAATGAATAAATTTACATTTCCCACTTACAAAGAAGTTTTAATTTATGAAAATAAGATAATGCTCTCTGCCTTTTTAAAAGGAGCACAAATACCCATGCCTGAAACCTGGGTCTTTTATAATAAGACTAACGCAATTGAATTTGCACAGTCTGCTAATTTACCAATTGTTGGCAAAACAGGCATTGGTGCATCAGGTACAGGAGTGAAGATTATTAGGACAAGAAAGGAATTACAAAACTATATTAAAACAGCTTTTAGTAAGGGTATTAAAAGAAGATTAGGCCCAAACAGGAATACAGGAAACTTGAAAAGTTGGTCAAAGAAAGCTTTTGCAAGCCCAAAATTTCTTTTTAATAAAATTAAAAAATACTGGGAAATATATAGGGATGCTCAAAAAGGGTTTGTATTGTTTCAGGAATATACCCCACATGAATTTGAGTGGAGAGTTGTAAAAATTGGAGAATCATGGTTTGGTCATCAAAAAGTCAAAGATGGTGAAAAAGCAAGCGGCACAAAGGGCATTAATTATATTGCACCGCCACTCGACTTATTAAACTTTTGCCGAAATATTTGTGAAGAGCACGAATTTACATCAATGGCACTGGATATATTTGAACATCCCTCCAAAGGTTATGTGGTTAATGAATTACAAACAATATTTGGCCATGTTCAAGATCATATTTTAGAGGTAGATAGTGAAATGGGGCGATATGTTTACAATAATGGGTGGCATTTTGAGAAAGGCGATTTTAATACAAACGAATCGTATGATTTGCGCTTAGAAACAGCCATTAATTTATATAAAAACCAGCATTAGTGAAAGTTCTTTTCGTTGCAAGTGGCAATAAGAATGATAAGCCGGGAGCAGTAGTTCTTAACCAAGCATTATCGATACAAAATGAAGGAGTGTCCGTTGATTTTTTCCTTATCAAAAGGACTGGATTAATTGGCTACCTTAGGAACATTACTCCACTTTCAAGATATATTAGATTAACTAAGCCTCAAATAATACACGCCCATTACTCCCTTTCGGCAATAGTAGCATCGTTTGCAGCCCTTCTGTCAAAACGCAAACCTCTTGTTGTTTCATTTATGGGTAGCGATGCTCATCTAAAAGGTTTTTACAGAATTGTTGTTAAAGTTTTTTATCGTACGCTTTGGAGTAAAGCCATTGTTAAAAGTGAGGAAATGAGGGATAAATTATCGTTAAACAATGCAATTGTCATCCCCAATGGCGTCGATTTAAAAAGCATAAATAGCATTGGGAAAGAAATAGATAAGTATTCCAACCCAGATAGCAAAAGAATACTTTTCGCTGCAGATCCTGCGCGGGAATCAAAAAATTGGCAACTAGCAACTGCTGCTTCAGAAATATTAGGTGTTGATATAAACGTTGTTTATAACGTTCCACACGAAAAAATAATTCAAGAAATCCTTGCTTCTCAGATAGTTTTACTGACTTCTAAATGGGAAGGTTCTCCTAATGTTGTAAAGGAAGCTATGGCTTGTAACTGCCCTATTGTGGCAACTGATGTGGGCGATGTACGCTGGCTCTTTGCTGATGAACCCGGACATTTTATAACAAGTTTCGAACCCGAAGATGTTGCAGAAAAGATTAAACTTGCCTTGCAGTTTTCCAAAGAAAAAGGGAGAACAAACGGAAGGCAACGCATTATTAAACTTGGGCTAGACTCAGAAACCATTGCAAAACAAATTATCGAGATTTATAAATCTGTTGTGAAGGATGAGCAGTAAACCCGGCGCAATAATTATCGAAGGCCACGTTCAGGGTCTTTCAAATACCCGTTCGCTTGGCGAGGCGGGTATTCCGGTTTTTGTGGTGGATAAAACAAACTGCATTGCCCGTTACTCAAAGTACTGCGCTAAGTTTTTTCGTTGCCCCGATTTTGGAACGGATGAATTTGCAACGTTTATGATTGAACTTGCACAAAAGGAAAATATACGTGGCTGGGTACTTATTCCATCTAACGACCATGCTGTTTACACCATCTCGAAACACAAACAGCAACTTGAGAAATACTATAAGGTTATTACTCCGAGCCTTGATATAATTGAGAGTATTTACGATAAATCGAAGCTACTTCACATTGCACAGCGATGTGGTGTCGCCATACCCCAAACGCAGTACTTTACAAGCGCTAATGACAGTATCGGAAATATAACTTTTCCTGTTCTCACAAAGGGGCGGTTTGGATTATCGTTTTACCAAACTCTTGGTAAAAAAGCTTTTTTGGCAAGTAATAAAACAGAGTTACAATCTCAGTTCGAGCTTATTCGCTCAAAGTACGATATAAGCAAAACTTTTACTCAGGAGCTTATTCCGTTCGATGGCACAAATAAAACCGTCTCGTTTACTGCCTTTTGCGTTAATGGCGAGGTGAAAACTCATTGGGCAGGCGTTAAGCTACGTGAGCATCCCATACAGTTTGGTACGGCAACCTTTGCCAAAAGCATTTATAGCGAAGACTGCCTGCAGCAATCAATTTTGCTACTCAGAGAATTAAACTATACCGGTGTGTGCGAGGTGGAGTACATTAAGGATCCGCGTGATCAGAAGTACAAGCTGATAGAGATAAATGCACGAACCTGGTTATGGGTTGGCTTAGCTAAAGCCTGCGGTGTTGATTATGCAAAGATTATATATGATTATGTAAATAATAGCAGTATTGATTATCCATCAAACTATATTGCTGATAAAGCTTGGATTAACCCCATAACCGACACGGTTTTTTCGCTGTTAGGGATACTAAAAGGGCTTGTTAGTCCTAGAGATTACCTCCAGAGTATTTTCAGGCAAAGTAAGGTAAACGCACTTTTCTCAAAGGGTGATTTAAAGCCAGGGTTTGCGTATTTCTATAAGAGTTTTAGCTTTTTAAAAAACAGATAGTATGAAAGTATGGTTTGATATAACAAATACGCCTCAAGTACATTTTTTGTTAGCAATTTTAAGTGGCCTTCAAGAAAGAGGGTTTAGCGACTTCACTATAACTGCTAGGGATTTTTCGGAAACAACAAACCTGTTATCAAAACAAACTGATTTGCCATTTAACACTATTGGTCAACATAAGGGAAAGAATTTGTCTAAAAAGGCAATAGGTTTAATCTCAAGGTTTTTTGACATATATAGGTCAGTGCAAGGTTTTGATATCTCTTTATCCTGTGGCAGTGAAAGTGCTATTTGGTCGTCATTCTTAAAAGGTAAACGATCAATTGCATTTGGAGACAACGACTTAGCAAAACAATGGACATATGCATATTTTGTTTCAAAGGCACTTTTTCCTAGGAGTATACCAAAGAAAGTTTTAACTCGACAAGGTTTGTGGAGCAGTAAACTTTATCAGTATGATGGTTTAAAGGAACATGTGTATATAGCCAACTTTGTCCCCGACAAAAACTTTATTAGTTTGCTACCTTTTGACAACTATGTAGTTGTTAGGCCTGAAAACATACAGTCAAACTATGCATCGGGTGAGAGCAACATGTCAATTACACCTCGACTTCTTAAATTGCTTCACGAAAAAGGAGAGAACATTCTATATCTACCAAGATACGAGACAGATCGCTTGTATGCAAAGGGAATTAAAAACATATATATACCCACCCGTTCCGTAAATGGTCTAGATGCTTGCTATAACTCCAGGGGAGTTTTTACAGGGGCAGGCACATTTGCAAGAGAAGCAGCATGCTTAGGAGTACCTTCTTTTTCGTTTTTTTTAGGCAAACAATTACTTGCTGTTGATAAGGGATTGGTTGAGCAAAATAAGATGTTTTTTTCACGAAATCCCGATGAGTTAGTGAAACACTTTATTTCGTCTAGTAATGCGGATGCTGATTTAAAGAAAGCATTTTCAGTAAATGACGAGGTTATTTCAAAAACAATAGAATTTATGTCTAGTTAGTTTGAAATGGTTTGTCGTTTTAAAAATATTATAGTAAACATCAAAGATACTCCTGTCTGGTTTAATTAAGAAACACCCCACACAGCGCAAAAGGGGAAACAAAAAAGCCTGATTGTCAGTACAACTTTAGGTAAGTTAACAGTTAAAAACTAAAAACTAAAAACTAAAAGTGAAAAGTTAACAGCTAAAAACTAAAAATTGAGGTTGAGCTTAAGGGCCTGCCTGCCGAAGGCAGGTTGAGGGTTGTGAGATAAGAGTTAAAAATTTTTCACTTTTCGTTTTTTCTATACCACTTACTTTACATCAACATATCAAAAAACAGCAATATATGAAAATCATCTCCGTAGTAGGCGCTCGCCCAAATTTTATGAAGGTAGCCCCTTTAGTACACGCCATAATCGACTATAACACCAAGGCAGCCATTACCGGCAAGCAGGATATTGAGCATATACTTGTTCATACCGGTCAGCACTACGACGACCGCATGTCGAAAGCATTTTTTGAGGCATTAAATATCCCCGAGGCAGATATAAACTTGGGTATTGGCTCTGGAACCCATGCCGAGCAGGTTGGCAACTCAATGATTGCCCTTGAGCGTGTTTTTATGAAAGAGATGCCCGATTGGGTAGTAATTTTTGGTGATGTTAATGCGACAATGGCAGCCACAGTTGCAGCCAAAAAGCTTCATATAAAGGTATGCCATGTGGAAGCTGGTCTGCGTTCGTTCGACGAGAAAATGCCAGAGGAGATTAACAGGCTCGTTACGGACCGTTTATCCGATTTGCTGCTAACCCCCGATAGATTGTCCATTGAAAATCTGGAAAAGGAGGGAGTTTCCCATAACAAGATAAGGTTTGTGGGGAATATCATGATTGATACCCTTGAGGCAAATCGGGAAAAGGCTGAGAGAATACCAGTTAAAGATATTTTAGCGAATAATATCTTGACAGGTCAACAGCCCGAATTAGCTGACACATTTGCCCTAATGACCATGCACCGCCCATCAAATGTTGACAAAAAAGAAGTGCTTGAACCAATTATCCGGTTTCTTTTAGATGAGGTAACTAAGGATATGCCCCTTATTTGGCCAGTGCACCCAAGAACTCAAAAACAGCTGCAGCAATTTGGTTTATGGGATGAGGTGCTTGCTAACGATCGGCTTATCCTACTCCACCCATTAGGTTATCATGAAATGCTGAAACTGAATATGCAGGCTACCATAATGTTAACCGATAGCGGTGGATTACAAGAAGAATGCACCGTGTTGGGTACTCCCTGTTTAACGTTACGCTGGAATACCGAACGCCCAATTACCTTGCGCGAATATGGTGGCGCATCGGTTTTGGTTGGCAACAATATCAAAAAGATAAGAGAGGAATACCAGTCAACAATAAAATTGCGCAGAAAACCCCAGCGACCAGAACTATGGGATGGCAAAACAGCGGGGAGATGTTTGAAAGAAATATTGAATTATTATAGGGAAATTTGATTTAAGAACTAACAGCTAAAAACTAAAAACTGAAAGTTAAAAACTAAAAGTGAAAAACTAAAAACTAACAACTAAAAGTGAAAAGTTAAAAGTTAAAAACTAAAAACTAAAAGTGAAAAACTAAAAGTGAAAAGTTAAGAGCCAATAGCCAACTGCTAACCGCTTCCCTTCCCGTCATTGCGATTTTCCATTGCGTCATTGCGGACTTTCCCACGTCATTGCGATGAGGAACGAAGAAGCAACCTTAGCGAAGCGAAGGACGGCGAAGCCAATCTCTCCTTCTGCAATAAAAGCACCCTAAAACCGTAAGTGATTAAAAACTAAAAACTGAAAGTTAAAAACTAAAAGTGAAAAACTAAAAACTAAAAGTGAAAAACTAAAAGTTAAAAGTTAAGAGCCAATAGCCAACTGCCAACCGCTTCCCTTCCCGTCATTGCGATTTTCCATTGCGTCATTGCGGACTTTCCTACGTCATTGCGATGAGGAACGAAGAAGCAACCGTAGCGAAGTGAAGCACGGCGAAGCCAATCTTTCCTTCTGCAATAAAAGCACCCTAAAACCGTAAGTAATTGAAAACTAAAAGTTAAAAACTAAAAACTAACAGTTAAAAACTAACAGTTAGGAGTTAAATGTTGACATTGAGAGTTAAAAACTTTTCACTTTTAGTTTTTCACTATTAACTTAAAAAAAATGGACTTCACCCTAAAAGCATACAAAAATCTACTACAAACCCTCAAAAACAAGGGCTATCCGTTTATTACCTTTCACGATTACCTTACCCAAACCCGCAACCCGAAACTCGAAACTCGCAACCCTCAACCCACAACCCGTAACTCGCAACCCGTAACCCGTAACCCGCAACCCACAACCCGTAACCCGCAACTAATCCTCCTCCGCCACGATGTTGACCTCCTTCCCCAAAACTCATTGGCTACCGCCAAAATAGAGCACGAGCTGGGAATTAAAGGCAGTTACTACTTTAGAATGGTGCCCGAAAGTTATGATATTGATATAATAAGACAGATTGCCGAATTGGGACACGAGGTGGGATATCACTATGAGACGATGGATACGGCTTCTTCACGTCATCGCGAGCGTACTCTGCAAAGCGATCTAAACAAAGAGGAAATTAAAGATTGCTTCGTCACAAAAAGCGCTCCTCGCAATGACGGGATGAAGAAGGATGAGCTGATTGATGCTGCGTACCAACAGTTTTGTGAGAATCTTGAGGAGTTCCGTCAGATTGCTGATGTTAAAACCATTTGTATGCATGGCAGTCCACGCTCAAAGTACGATAACCGCGATATATGGACAAAGTACAGCTATAGGGAGCTGGGAATAATTGGCGAGCCCTACTTCGATATCAATTTTGATGATTTCTTCTACCTAACCGATACCGGTCGCCGTTGGGATGGCCATAGGGTTAGCATTCGCGATAAGATGCCCCAGCAGGGGCAGTGGGATAGGGAGGGTTTAACCTTCCGCTCAACAAAGGATATTATTAAAGCCGCAAACCAGGAACGCCTCCCCAACCAAATTATGATTACCGTCCATCCACAGCGCTGGAGCAATTCACTTTTTAGCTGGACAACCGAATTGATATTACAAAACGTAAAGAATATTGTAAAAAGAATTATTGTTAGGAAAAATAAGGGTTAAGAACTGAAACCTAAAAGTTAAAAGTTAACAGTTAAAAACTGAAAACTAAAAGCTAAAAGTTAAAAACTAAAAGTGAAAAACTAAGAGTTGAGAGTTAAATGAAGGAGTCTGTTTTAAGGGATAAGAGTTGAGAACTAAGAGTTAAGAACTAATAACTAAGAGTTAAAAGTTTCTCTTCGACATTGCTCTCTTCCCTTCTCGTCATTGCGTACTTTCCCTCCCGTCATTGCGAGAAACGAAGTGACGAAGCAATCTTTCATTCCTACATAACCTCCGTCATTGCGATCCCGACGTCCTTTGTCGGGAGAAGCAACCGTAGCGAAGCGAAGGACGGCGAAGCCAATCTTTCCATCCGCACTAAAGGTGCTTCACAGCCTTAAATAATTGAGAACTAATAGTTAAGAACTAATAGTTAAAAGTTTCTCTCCGTCATTGCGCACTTTTCCCTCCCGTCATTGCGCACTTTCCCTCCCGTCATTGCGAGAAACGAAGTGACGAAGCAATCTTTCATTCCTACATAACCTCCGTCATTGCGATCCCGGCGTACTTTGTCGGGAGAAGCAACCGTAGCGAAGCGAAGGACGGCGAAGCCAATCTTTCCATCCGCACTAAAGGTGCTTCACAGCCTTAAATAATTGAGAACTAATAGTTAAAAACTAAAAACTAACAACTAACAACTAAAAGTTAACAGTTAAAAACTAAAAGTGAAGAGTTAAATGAAGGGGTCGATTTTAAGGGATAAAAGTTATCAGTTTGCAATTCGGATTGTTAAGCTAGCACAGCGGTTGCAAAACGAAAAGAAAGAGTACGTGCTTAGTAAACAATTGTTGCGAAGCGGTACGGCCGTTGGGGCACTATTACGGGAGGCTGAGTTTGGACAAAGCAAAGCCGATTATATTCATAAATTCTCCATTGCGCTAAAAGAGGCAAACGAAACAGAGTATTGGCTATGCTTACTAAACGATACCGATTATATTGATGGCGAAGAGTTTAATCAAATGCAAACTATTTGTAAGGAGCTAATTGCAATGCTTGTTGCATCAATTAAAACGCTTAAACAAAAACTTTGAGAACTAACAGTTAAAAGTTAAGAACTAAAAGTTAAGAACTAAAAGTTAAAAGTTAACAGTTAAAAACTAAGAGCCAAACGCCAATAGCCAACTGCCAATAGCCAAAGAAAAGGCGGAGCAGAATATTTTGAAACGAGTTTACTAAATATTCGTATATTTGCATAAAGAGAAGAATATGCAAACCATTAGATTAAGAATAAACGACAAAATTTACGATAAGCTAATATGGTTATTAAGTAAATTTGGCAAGGACGAGATTGAAATCATTCCTGAAAATGATGAATTTATTAAGAATCAAAAATATTTAAATTCAGAACTCAATGAGATTATTCAGGGAGAAGCAAAATTTGTAGACATTAACAATGTCAATGAAAGGCTAGAAACAATTATTGCTAGGAATGAAAATACTATTTAAAGAATCATTTCTTAAACGGTTAGAAAATCAAATAGAATACATCTCATCAGACAGTCCTAAAAGAGCACGAAAAATTTAAAATGACTTACTAAACCGTATAAAAGAAATTACAGCAAACCCTTATAAATACAGAAAATCAATATATTTTGAAGATTCACATATTAGGGATCTACTTTTTAAGGGGTACACAGTTGTCTTTAGAATTAATGAAAATCAAATTGAAGTTTTTGGTCTTGTAAAATATCAAAAAGATCCAACCGATTAACAAAACTAATGTTTGCAACATGCAAACTTCCCCCACGACATTCCGATTTTTCATTCCGTCATTCCGAACTTTTCCACGTCATTGCGATGAGGAACGAAGAAGCCAATTTTTTCTTCTGCAATAAAAGTACCATCAACCGTAAGTCATTGAAAACTAAAAACTAAAAGTGAAAAACTAAAAACTAAAAGTGAAAAACTAAAAGTGAAAAGTTAAAAGCCAATAGCCAACTGCCAACCGCTTCCCTTCCCGTCATTGCAATCTTCCATTCCGTTATTGCGATGAGGAACGAAGAAGCCAATTTTTTCTTTCGCAATTAAAGTGCCTCATAAAGCGTGTAGATAAACAGATTAGCTTCGCTGAGCTCGTCCTTTGTACTCGGTTGCTTCGTCAGAAAGTACGCTGTCTCGCAATGACGGAAAAGAAACTTACCTCTTACCTCTTACTACTAAAAAAATCCCTTGCTATCTTCGTTATGAAGATTAGCAAGGGATTTTTTATTTTCCCTACTCCCCATATGTATTAGGGATATGGAACTGTGGTCCGGTTTCGGGTACTCGGTGAATAAGAACATCCCACTCAAGGGTTATTGGGCACCCAGCAGGTGTGGTATTTACAGTAACCGATACCTTTTTAGTGGTTTGGGTTGGGGTAAGAGCAGGCCAAGTAATATCAGCATTGGATTTCCAATCTATTTCAACTATACTTGAATTACCCGGAGCCCTTACTATTCCTGCATTATCCTCTACGCTCCAGACGTAGGTCCAGTTGCTGTTATCGGTAACCGAGAAACCATCACCAATTGACCCTGCACAGGTAGTTGCATTGCCCGATACGATAGATACAGCCGGCGTTGTGTTAACAGTGATATCTAGCGTACGCGCTATGCTTGTTCCGCAAGCATTTGTTGCTGTTACATTCAGCTTACCAGAGGTAGCTGCTGCAGAAAAGTCGAGTGTAATACTATGCCCACTACCCGTTATCGTAACACCTGAACCAACGGTATATGTCCAATTATAGGTTATAACAAACGGATCATCTGGGACAGTATATGTAACATCCGCATCACCTTGACATACAGGAGTAAGCCCTTTGGTAAATGCACCCGGTTGATCTGGTTTACTGCTCCACGAAATATCTCTAGTATCCGTTACCGTTGAACAACCATTTGCACCAGTAAGTGTTAGCATTGCTGTGGTTGAGCCAGACACTGTGGATGGGGTAAATGTAGCTAAAGCAGGATTTGGGTTTTGTGTCCAAGTTCCTCCTGTGCCACTCCAAGTGGGCTGGCCACTGTACGATCCGCTAGCCGTTGCACCAGTCATTGCAATGGGTGCTATACCCGTACAAAGGTTTAATGCATCCGGACCAGCATTAGCAATGGGTGCTTGAGCTACCTCAACTATAATCGATGCAGTTCCTTTACACCCTTTTCCATCAGTTACGGTATAAATAAGATCATAGTCGCCACCAGTAGTAGTGTTGAATGTTGGGTTAGTAGAATTTGGAGGTGTTAGTGAGTTTGCGCCAGAACCTGTCCAATCGTGTGTATAATTACCATCTCCACCTGTAGCTGAGGCGGTTATGGCTAAATCTGTTCCACTACAAATTGATGGAGCAGCTGGTAAAATAGTTGCTGTTGGAGTTGGATTAACCGTTATCGAATACTGATCAGATAATGGACCATCACCAGTAGGGCAACCGCTAACACCCCTAACCGTTAAAAACCCAGATGTTGAAACTGATGAAAAAGCTAAGGTTATTGTGTTGGTTGATGTTACAAAACCTTCAGTAGAAAAGGCAGTACCAGTAACCTGTTCACTAACACCATTACCGGTATAATACCACCTATAACCTGCTGCATCTGCAATAATGGGGACAGTGTATGTATGCGATTCCGTTCCACTACAAACAGAAGTAGAACCAGAATTAATATTCTGCTGTTCAATTACCGCAACCCCACTTGACACGTTAATGGATAAACTAGATGATACACCATCACCACAACTATTTATACCATATACAGTTAATACACCAGAAGTAGCAGTTGTGCTAAAATTTAATGTTACAGAATTCCCACTACCAGTAATAGTTGTATTTGAACCAGAAAAAGACCAGCTGTAGCTCGTTGCATTTGCAATGGCGGGCACAGTATAAACAGCCGAAGATGATCTACAAACAGACACATCACCTAAAATTACACCCGCAGCAGCAGGTTTGGGGTTTACAACAATAGCTAAAGCACTACTTGTAGCTGAACATCCACCTGTATTGGTACCAATCACATCCACCGATTGTGTTCCTGCTGCCAGAGTAGTTGTTGTAAAAGTATTATTTGTTCCGTTTTGAGTAGTTATTCCGTTTAGCCTAAAACGATAGTTTGATAACCCTGCCGTTGCAGTAAATTGTATGCTTGTTCCCTCACAGATTGGGCTACCCGGTATGCTCGATATTATTACGTTGGGTATTGGGCTTACGTTTATGGTGGCCGAAGTTACCCCAGTAATAGTACCAGGCTGACCATTGGCAGTAACGCCTGTTAGCGTATATACAGTGGTGGTTGAAGGAGTAACTGTAATGTTATAAAACGATGCATTAATGGAAGGTGTGGTAATTGTGGTAGCGCCTGCAGTATAGGTAAGCACATAAGGCATTTCACCTGTAAAAGTTACTCTAATGGTAGTTGGGGTTCCGTTACATAGATTTACTATACCAGGGCTTGTTATGGTTGCAGTACTTGCTGCCACTGGTGTTACTGAGGCCAATGTAAAGTGGCTGTAGCTTCCATAGTTTACAGACCCTGTTGTTGTTATTGAACCATTGGTTGCATCTCCCGTTGTTGTTGCTCCCGTTCCCACTACTTCCCATTGTGATAAAGCGGTATTCCACCCTGCAATTCTAAGGTCAGTCAGATTGGTTAGCGAACTGGCCACATCGCTCGAACCATTGAGTGTAATACTAATTATTGATGCACCACCAGTGGGCGCTTCAATTTTCCAGTACTCAGAGTGGCTAACTGTTGAAATATCAGGGTCAGAATTCTCAGTACTAAACCCTGCAAGTGAGGCATTTGCATAGAAGTACGATGCTTTCCAGTCGTTAATACCCGAAGGACCTGTAACCGTTTGTAGCGTGATAGGCCCATGGGCTTTAGTGTCATCGTAGTTACCTATGGGGAACGTAAAGCTATTCCCATTCATCATCTCCTTGGTAAGTACACCATTAACGAATGATAGTGCAGAACCAGCTGCGGGCGATACGGTTGCTCCGTAGTTTAACCTGAACAGGTTACCCGGAGTGATATTTACCAAACCATTTGTAAGTTTCAGCTCTCGGTTAATTTCAACATCGTTTATAACCGTAACATCATTTGAGTTATTAATCTCAAGGTTATTAAGCGCATTACTATTGGCAAATGGACCTGTTATTGTTTGGGTTAATGAGCCGATTAGAGCGATTGTAGCATTTGCGCCAGAACCTGCATTATATGTACCACCTGTTCGGGTTAAATCGCCTTTAATACTCATCTTGCGATTATAGTAGTTCAGCACATTTCCACCTGATATTGTGAGGCCTCCATTAAGTAGTAGGATGTTATTGGGGAGTTTCCTATCACCGCTTCCCGAGAATGATAAATTGTTTACCTCTGTTATGTTTCCAAGTAGGTCATAGTTTGACGATCCCCCAAACTCGATAGTACCTCCAGCAGAAGAGAAAAACTCATCATAAACAGCTGCGGGAATGTCACCCCTCTCAAGGTATAATGTACCCGTTCCGTTTAAAATCCCAAGCCTGTGTCCATATGTAGAGTATAGTTTTAAGATTCCGTAAACCTCAGTCATATACCCGGCAAGGTAGTTATCTGTAACATCAACAATGTGGGTAGCATTAATTTTTGCAATGGCACCACTTGGACCACCCGCAACATTTGGTGTCCATATTGTACTTGTTCTCCAGTTCCCACTAGTATTGGTTTCGTATTTTGAAACTAAATCGGGTATTGCTCCGTTAAGGTTTTCATCACCAGCACCAGCAGTATAGTCACCGCTTATTTCAGAGTCATCTTTCCCCGAAAAATTAAAAATCAAGTCCTTATTTACATAATCGAAATCATCATGGTGAAACTTTAACCAATTGCCTAAACCATTGTTAAGCAAACTGGCTGTATGGTAATTGGCAATAGTATAAGGATCAGTAACCTTTACATCTGCATCAACATATCTCATTTTTACAACAGATGAAAACCCTGTCATTCCGCTTGCCTTTAAAGTCCAGTAGTACTGTAGCGCATTGTCCTTATCAACAATTTGTGTACCCGTTTCGGTATCCTCAATTATACTGGGGTGAATTTCGTTGGCTGGCTTTACTGTAATACTACCCGTGTTATTTCCATTTGCAGAGGTTGTAACGGAAACTGGTGTGTACTTACTACCCGAACCAACTGGGAAGGTAAATATTGATGATGGGCCCGCAGGGAATGTTTTACGAAGTCCATTATCGGTAAATGAAATATTTGTTTCAATCATGTTGGTAGCCGAGAACGGAGAGGCCTCTTCAATTACTGCATTAACTCCAATATCGAGAAGGTTTTTTCCAATATTAAATACCCCCGCATGCATTTTTAGCGATCGGGAAATTACAAAGTGGTTACCAACCGGAACGCTTATACCCGCCAGGTTGTTTACTGTTAGTTTCCCAAAGGTGCCATTGCCAGTAAGTTCCTGCGGAGCATCGCCGTTAAGAACAATACCGTCGCCAGTGCCGCTATTCACATGGGTGGCATTATTATAAACATTGCCTTTTACTGTTATGGTATTGCCGTTATCCGTAAACAATCCTCCGCTAAGTGAAAGGGTATTAGCTACAAGCAACGGAGTATTTGCTGCATTTAGGGTTACAGTGTTTGCTGCAGTTTTATTAAGATTATAGAAATTAAGCGGGGTTCCATTGCCGGTTATTGTTTGTGCATTACTGCCACTTAAATAGGTGGTATTGCCGTTGGGCGTAAATGTTCCACTGGCAACCATATTCCCTTTAAGGGTTAGATTTACTCCGTTGGCATTTAATGTGGCTCCCCCATCAATTTGTAATAAGTTGGTAATAGTGGCAGGTACAACTTCAAGTTTTGCTATGGGACTACGATTAGAGCTGTTATTTATCCGCAGTTTAGGCAGTGGCTTGCCCATAAACACACCAATTGTTTGGGATGCAGGTGTTGATGAATGGCCAATGTGAATGTTTGCTGCAGACCCTACATTATAGGTTGCCGGATCGAAGTAGAATGCCGAAATGGTAGGATTCGATTGAGCTCTGGCAATGTACAAATCGCCGCCAGTCATGGTAAATGAGCTACCTGCATTTAAAATTTCGAACACACCTCGGTTTCCGAATGTTGCAGCATCGTTACCAGCCACAACTGTTCCCCCTGTTTGATTGTATGATAAAACACCCGCATCGGAGGTTGGACTTCGGCGGATTTGACCACCAACTGTAAGCGTTCCGCCTGTTACCGAAATTGCTGCCGTACCCGATGCCGAATACTCAATGGGGTTATCGCCTCCACTCATATCAAGCGTTCCTCCGCTTATGGTTAGCCTACCGTCGAGGTTAATACCAGATGTTCCGCTAGCCCTTGCCGTTCCTTGCCTTATATCGAGGCCTGCTGTTGATGGGATATCAAAATTATCGTTACCAGTAGTTAGATTAAGGATACGGGCAGCGTTTGTATTTCTATAGATAAAGGTACCATTTTGTAACTCGAGCGCTTTTTTTACGCCAACACCCGATGTTGGGCCATTAAGTACAAAATCGGTATTGAATTGTGCAGTAGTAGCCTGGCTGGTTCCTTTATTTACAACTATACGGTAAAGGTTAGGAATTGTGCCACTATTCAGTGTATAGGTCATACTAGTGCTGCCATCGAGGTATAGGGTAATTCTATCGTTATTGGCATCGCTCCACAGGTTAAGCCCCGTTGATGCAAGTGTTGCTGTTCCCTGTACAATATTGCCATGAATATGTAGTTCATGATCTACCGGGGTTCCTCCTGAATTAGGGTTTAATACCTGAATAATACTATTACTATTTCTCATTAGTAGGTCGCCCTTAACCACAATTTTTCGAGCGGTTCCTGTATTTCCAAAATCAATTCTTGCTCCCCCACCCGAAGCAGAAGGAGTGTTGTTTTCGAACATCACAAGGTTTCGTCCAACAAAAAAGTCCCCAGTAGCTCCTGTAGGCAATACTAGGTTTACATCACCTAAAAGTTCTACATTTCCTGTAGTAGTAATATTCTTTGAAAAAGTAAAGTTGTGATCATTACTTCCCCACCCATCATTAGATATATAGATATTAGGAAAGAGCTCTGGAGTATTGTTAATTACCCGATTATTTGTGAAGTTTTCATAGATTACATAAGAGGAATCCTGACGGGCAAAGTCACCAATATCCATTATGGTGTAATCGGGGTCTGATTGACGGTTCCAGAATAACCCTTCACCTTTTACGAGTTTTGCTGTTAACTTACCATCATCATTCTGATAATCATTATCGTATGTATTTTGGTCCCCATTTCCATTTATTACCAGTGTGGGTCTGAACTGGAAATTTGAGCGGTAAACCCTTGCAACCGGATTGCCTTCGGCATCAGTCATCTTGGTAAATACAACCTCGGCAACTTCTCTTATATCGGTTAACCAAATGGCGTGAGGTTGACCCCTTAAAGTTGTTTTTGTATCGTTCCAGGGCACCCAACCAATTACTACAACATCTCCAGCCCCCGGAATTGTATTTGATTTTGGTTGATCACTATGATGTGGTGAAATTAGGCTTGGATTTAGGATATCGCTTCGGGTCCACGATGCAGCCCTATTCCAAGCTGTACCTTTACCCTCATCTACATTAACATTATCAACGGAATAGTATATAAGCACACTACCCGTAAAACGTGCCGGAACGCCAGTGCTATAGTTGGCATTCTCAAGGGTTACACCGGCAGATGACGGTGAAAACAGTCCATTTGTGCTAGTTCCGTTTATGGTTATAAAGCGAGAATTACCATCTTCTCCAAAACCCTTAACCACATCGTTTTGTGCAAGGGGTTCAAACTGTCGGGTGTATGGGGTTTCATCCAAAACTTTACCTGGAACATATAACGCTTCGTTAGCTGCACCAGCAGGTAAATCCACATTGGTAGTACCTAGCTGTCTTCTATAATAGTAACGGTAGGCAACCGTAGGTAATGCGGTAAAACCCGAATGCGAAACGCGCCAATAGTGCTGTAATACTTCGCCCCCGGCTTGGTTTGTAGTTTGCAGTGCGCCCATTATGGGACGTATGGTAACATAGCCCTCTGAAGTAAAATCTTTTACCACCATTTGCGCCGGACGGAAGTATAGTGTTGTACCGTTATCAGGCGTAAAACCTATGGGGTAGGTTATGGGGCCAAAGTTATTAAGCCTACTGTTCTCATTCTCAGCCTGCGAATTTGCAGTAACCTTTATGGTTAAACCGCCATCGCTGGCCTTACCATCGGTATAAATTAGAGAATTACCCGAGTAACCATTATTAGTAACCTTTAGGTAGCTATTTACAGTGCTATTCTCAAAGATATCTGTTGGTAAATTCCATAAATTATCCAACTTTAAATTATATCCCTTTAGATGGATAAGCCCCTTTACATACTCCATACGCTCAATGTACACATCGCTGGTAAGGGTAATTTTTGATGGGGGCGTAACGTTTATCTGTACGTTCCCAAATATGGCATTGGCCGTTGTGGTAAGTGTAAGCAAAGGATTTTCAACCAGCTGTATTTGAGCCCGACTGGGTGTTACGCCAGGGTACCAAGTTCCCATTCGGTCGTCGTTTATAATTGCGCCCCAGGTACGAATAGTGTATAAGCCTTGGTTTAAAGTACCAGATAGCACCGTGGTAGCTCCATTAATATCGAGCGCAACCGATTCGTTGGTTCGTGTTGCGCTTGATGTAACCTTTACCTCGTATCCGCTCGGTCTGTCAACAACTAAATTACCCAACTCCAAAGGGTTGGTTGCATCGCCTTGGTAGAACACTTCAACAGCACCTGTTCCTGCCGTTCTGTTAAAAAATGTAGTATTGCGAGCGGTGGGTTGGTTTGCAATAGCATCGTAAGGCGGTGTTCCGCCGCTTACTGGTGCGTATATTGCGCCGTTTTCAACATAAAAAGAACCCCCAATGTAAACATCGTTTAAACCAGTAGTAAAGGTAATGGCAGCGTATGATGGCCCACCAGATTCTTTTCCCCAGATTCTAAAATCGTTGAGCACTTTAAGTGGTTGTGCAGCAACACTTACGTTGTCGGGGCCAATATTGGCTGCTGCGCCCAAGGTGAATTGTCGTGCAGCAGCGGTGGCGTTTTTAAGCGAAAAATTCCAAAACGCAGCCTTCGAGGTAATAACAAAGTTTTGGGTAGCTTTTGTTTCTGCAATTACTGTACCCCCTGTAACCTTCACGTTATCGGGGTCGGAGTTTATAAAGATACCTCCATTACTTGTCGAGGTATTTACGCTTAGCGTACCACCGCTCATATTAAATACGCTGTTGGCGTATGGAAGCGAAAACACGTAGTAGCCGGTATTGGTTGTGCCGCCAAGTACATTAACGGCTCCTGCTGTTTGAACATATCCACCATAATTATTTGCTCCAACATCGGATGTTCTAATTTGATTGGCATTAACGGTTCCCCCCTCAACGCTTAGTATACCATTATTACGGAACGTTATTCCGCTTGCGGTTTTTGCCTCAAGCAACCCGTTGGTTATTTTTAGCTTACCATAAATTGCAATATTCGAACCGCTATTTTTTTGCACCGTTCCTCGGTCAACCCAAAGCTGTGCCCCTGCAGAAATGCTGTACACATCTGCTGTGGATAGTGTTGGTATAACAATGCTGTTCCCAATTTTTACCGAGCCCCTAACTAAACCAAGTGCATTTCTATTATCGGTGAGCTGCGAATTATCTGCGTAATGATTCTCATTGGCATAACCAAATAAATTGAAGTTGGCAGTTGCTGTTGCTTCAATATTTAGCGTATAGGTAAAGTCTGTTCCCTTATCAATTTTAATTCGATAAAAATTTGTTATGCCTCTACACGTAATGCTCTGATTCTTATTGCTGTTAATAAAGTTGGCATCAACAATACCATTTGTAGCTTCATTGGCATAATCGGCAGTAGTTCGGTTGGTAAACCGAACGTCCCCGTTATTGGTAAAATCGCCATAAAGATTTAGCTGGTGGCGTGCGTTGGCTGTGCCTGTGGTTATTTTACCCGCAGATGCTACCAGCATATTACCAAAAATATCAATATTAATAGACGTTGTGGCTGAATTGTTATTTATGGCAAGCGTACCGTTGGTAATCGTAAGGTTTCCGTTTATTGTGAAGTTATTCAGCAAAGTAAGCGTGTTTGCAGCTGTCATATTTACGTCCACATTATAAAACGTATGTTCGGCGCTCAAACTCCTGGTTGCTCCATAATACTCAACCGTTCCCTCGCCCTGTCCGGCGGTTACAAAGTTGGTGGCATCGCCTGCCGGAAAATTATCGGCTGCAAGCCGAACACGACCCGTTCCGTAGATAGAGCCAAAGCTATGACCAGTTGTTGTGCCAAAATCTAATGTACCAATAACGGTAAGCTTGCTATTTACCTTTGCGGCGGTGGGCACGGTAACAGTCCGTCCCGAAAGTATAACAACCTCATCGAATGACGATGTAGCTGATGTGGAAGGGGTAACGCCATTGGGATTTAACGGCTGTGTACCCGATGGGTCGAGTGTCCAGGTGGTGGGGTCGTCCCAGTTTCCCGATACCAGTGAATAGAATTTACGCTTAATGGGTACGGTGGCAGTCCAAACAGCATCGAGTGTAGTTGCTGCTGTTGCCCTAAGGGGGTTAATACCGGCTGCGCTAGCACCGCCGGGCAATGTCCATAGGCTGGCAGCTGCTGGTTTATGAATAATTTCAAGGCCAGCGGTTGCGCCTGAGGGAATATCGTCTTCATCGTATGTAAAGCTAACATCTGCCAGAACAGAGCCCGTTATGCCAGTGGTTGATGTTGTCCATTGCCGGGTTAGCGTGTGCGTACCAAGTTCAGGGTCAACCGTTGGTGCGACGGCACTACTTTGCACTTTAATGGTTGCTGAAGGAGCAATGGTTGTTGCAGAAAAATGGTCAATCTCAAAAGGGGTGTAAACCGTTCCGAGCCCAATTGGGAATGTAAGTTCAAAGTCGGAATAGGCGTTGCCCTCTTTAGTTACGCTTCCCGTTCCAATATCAATCATACTGGTTGGGCTAAACGTTCCCGCTGTAGTTGCTCCGCTCGTGAGGGTAAGATGGTGACTACCAAGCGCAAGAATACCGTTGCTTAAATTTAGCTCGCCATTAATGCGAGTGTCTCCAGTTAGGGTTTTAATGCCCCCATTAGAGATGGTAAGATTATTATATGCTGTATTCTTAATTTGCTGTGTAGTTCCATTGTAATTTACGGTACCCGTTCCAGGGGTAAATGTACCGCTGTTTGAAAAATTACCAGCTACCGAAATTGTGCCACTCCCAGCAGCTATTGCACCTACACCTGTTATATTGCCCAAAACTGTGGCAGAACTGGTATTTAAGTTTAATGTTGAGACTGTTTCAATTGCTAAGTTTCCATTAACGGTAACATTGCCCGTAAGGGTTTTTGTGCCAGTGTTTGAAATGGTTAAATTACCATAGGTAGTAGGCAAAACTGTTTGTGCCCCATTAAAACCGTAATTTACAGTTGAGCCATTGGCTAAGTATACTGTACCCCCCGCAATAGTAGCAGAGTTTACGTTATGGTTTAGCGTACCGCTATTCTCAACCCGCAGTGCACCATTAGCTTGAATAGTGATATTGTTGTTCTCCACCAACGTACCATTATCAATTTGTATGCTCGAGTTTTGCCCAAGGGCCCACGCCCCTGTGGTGGTCATAGTATGGCCCTTCTGGATAATAAACTTTTGGTAATCACCAGTCGTATTAGCAGGTTCACTACCGTTACCATCGGGCTGTGATCTCCATCTGTTAGGAACTGTAGGGTTACCATTACCCACAGAGTAGTATGGGGTAGCGTAGGTTATTTTAACTTGGCCATTAGCTCCAGATCCGCCGGCATAGTTAGACGCTCCAATCCCAAAGATGTATCCATTAAATCTTTCACCGCCACCACCGCCACCACCCGGGGCAGTTCCATTATCTCCTGCACCATCAGTATTACCATCACCTCCATCACCACCATTGGCTCCATTACCACCATCGCCTCCTGAGCCACCTCCCTGCGTTCCATTGCCCCCGGATAGGTTGGTTGCTCCGCCAGTGGCAGAACCCCCTTGGCCAATTGCACCAGCATTTCCACCACCGCCTGTGCCACCATTGGCAGTAAGGGTTAGAATTGTGGTTGCACCACCATTCCCTCCGTTGCCACCATTTGCAGCTCCCGCATTGCCCCCCGCACCAACGCTATATGGTATAACCTGCCCGGGCGTAACGCTAAAAACTTGCAAAGCGTAGCCGCCACCACCACCACCAGAACCACCAGCGTTATTTGAATTTGAACCACCACCACCACCACCAGCGCCCCAAACCTCAACGGTAATTTCCGTTACCCCAGCGGGTACGGTAAAGGTGCCCGTTGTGTTGTAGGTTTCGGTTATGGCTTGTCCTACTACCCCACTGCTTAGCAGTAGCAGGGCAAAAAGAGTGGTAAAAGATAGGGAAATCTTCATTTTTTTTAGGGATATGGGTAGTATCATATTGGTAGTAATTTCGGGTTTGTTAAAAAAGGCATTACGTAACCTACATATTAATCAAAAAATGCGCCATACTCTGTACTTAGCATATTATCAAGCAAATACGCCAAGGGCAGAAGTTTTATAAAGCTTTTACTGTCCGAAAACGGGCTATAACGCCCGAAAGATAGGCACATTTTCGCTATTTTCGGACAATAAACTACGTACAATACGCATTTTTCAACAACTTGTTTACAAAAGGGTTAGGGGGTTTGGTGAATGGGGGATTTGGGGGGATGAAAGGGAGAAGTGAACAGTTAAAAACTAAAAGTGGAAAGTGAAAAACTAAAAACTAAAAACTAAAAGTGAAAAGTGAAAAACTAAAAGTGAAAAACTAAAAACTAAAAACTAAAAGTTAACAGTAATGGGTTATGGTGATGAGTTTCTACTTTTAGTTTTTCTCTCTAAACCTCAACCTTAACCTCAACCTTAACCTTAACCTCAACCTCAACCTTGCTCTTAGCTATTAGCCTTTGGTGCTTCGCAAAGTCGATTCGGGCACGCAACCCACAACCCGCAACCCGCAACCCGCAACCCGCAACCATCTAAACCTCATCCTTGCTCTTAGCTATTAGCTATTAGCCTTTGGTGCTTCGCAAAGTCCATTCGGGCACGCAACTCGCAACTCGCAACCCGCAACCCGCAACCCTCAACCTCAACCTCAACCTTGCTCTTGGCTGTTAGCTATTAGCCTTTGGTGCTTCGCAAAGTCCATTCGGGCACGCAACCCGCAACCCGCAACCCGCAACTCGCAACCATCTAAACCTCAACCTCATCCTTGCTCTTGGCTGTTAGCTATTAGCCTTTGGTGCTTCGCAAAGTCCATTCGGGCACGCAACTCGCAACCCGCAACCATCTAAACCTCAACCTCATCCTCATCCTTGCTCTTGGCTGTTAGCTATTAGCCTTTGGTGCTTCGCAAAGTCCATTCGGGCACGCAACCCACAACCCGCAAC
>Ga0265293_10000318_pt1 | contig 117629 bp, 105 predicted proteins | sample Munlanlewell138R_FD_192505 | JGI IMG/M metagenome (GOLD analysis project Ga0265293, IMG submission 192505) | Leachate microbial communities from a municipal landfill in Southern Ontario, Canada - Leachate well 138R | ecosystem: Engineered > Solid waste > Landfill > Unclassified | place...
TTTAATGGATAGCTCGTCAAGCCATTCCTCAAATCGCTGGTTGGCAAGCGGTGCTGATACCATGTGCTTACACTTTCTTTGGCAATGGTAGTAGAAGAATTTCCTCCCGCTTTTGCCTCTTGAACCGCTTCCTGTCAGGTTGCTTTTACAATCGGGACAAATAAGAAAGCCTCTTAGCGGAAGTTCTGCTTTGGCAGCTTTGGGTTTGGACATGATGATTTTGGTTTTCCCTGAAAGCACCTACGCTTTTTGAAAGAGTGCTTCGCTTACTATGGCTCTATGTACTCCGTCTATTACTTGTCGAGGTTCGTCATTGAGGGCGGGGATTACGATTTTCCCTGCATATATCGGGTTGTCAAATAAGGTGGCGAATCTGCTTCTTGAAAGTGTCATACCTTTGGGTGCAAGCATTTTCCTGATTTGTACTTTATCGTATAAGCCTGTGCAGTAGAGTTCAAAGGCTTCTCTGACTAAATCTGCTTTGTGTCCGTCAGGAATTAACAGGGGTTTGTTTTTTTCGTCTCTTGTGTATTTGTATCCAAAGGGAGCGGTGCTGCAATGCCTGCCTTCTTTCATTGCTCTTCTCATTCCGTTGGAGGCGTTCATTGAACGTCTGTCGTTTTCTATTTCAGGGGTGGACAGGTAGATGACTAAAAGTAGTTTGTTTTCGGGTATGGATAAATCCAAAGGTTGCTCCATTGCTTCACATTCTACTCCGAGGGTTTTTAGCTGCTTTATCATGATTAAGGCTTCGGTGGCATTTCGGGAAAACCTGTCCCATTTGAGGAAGACGAGTTTGTTTATTTTGCCTTTGTGCTGTTTGAGGTAGGAAAGCAGCTTTTTGAAGGTGGGGCGGTCAAAAGTTTTGGCGGAATGGTCTTCGGAGAAATGTTCTACTACTTGGTATTGTTTTATCTTGCAGTAGGTGTTTAGTTTGTCTTGTTGGTCTGTCAGGCTGTATCCGTGGCTTTGTTCGTCTGTGCTGACCCTGATGTAGGTGATGGCGGTTGTCATAGACTTGATGTTATCTTTTATGTGCTGTCTGTCTTATGCTGTTTCAAAGATAGGAAAAAATTCAGTTGTGGAAATACCGCTATTCTGAAAAATGTTTCTGTAAGGAAAGAACAGCAAAGTTTAATGTCTGAATGAAAGGATTTGAAAGGTTCTGAAAGGAAATGAAAGATTTTAAATGTTTTGATGTAAAATGTAATGTTTTGAAATATTTTGAAAGGAAATGAAAGGATGAGATTTTTTGGGAAAGTATGATTTTGTGATATGGGTATTTTTTCGCTTTATAGAATTGATTACCAAGTGTTTGTGTTAATGTAGTTTTTTCTCTTGTAGGGAGGGGCGGAACTCAAAAAGTGTGCTGCGGGTATAAAAAGCGGAAACCCCCTTATCAACATGTTGATAACCCTGACAGAGTAAATTCCCTCTCTCCTTTTTGAAACAAGCATTTTGGAAGTATTTTGCGGTGTTAATAAGCCTGATACTTTTCCAATAGGGCAATAATTAGTTTGGCTGTTTGGTTTTAATGGTGTTACTTAGCCCACGTCTTTTGGGGGAATTGTAAGCTGCTTTTTTGCCTGTTTCTGTCTCAAATCAGCCTTTTTTCTTCGTTTAGGCACGCAAAGCTGACCTTTAAAACCATTAATGGAAAATCATTCAAAATAAGTACTCACCTAAAACAATTTAAGGAATATGCACTTCTTCACAGAACATACTATACTCCCTGCTCAAGAAGTTTCGGATAAATACGGTCCTGATGGCGGAACTTCTTCTGATTTATACAATATTTCAGCCCGATTTGAATTGCCAAAAGGAAATACAGCAAAGGCTTTTGCATGCCAAGCGGGATTAATGTTGGTGCAACAATCATCTGTAGATTCTGACTTGGTTAATGTTCTTATCAAACCTAATGAATCGCCTAAATCTTATTTACAGGTTAAATATTACATATACAGAGGCATACTGAAAAGCAGCTTAATAAGTGGAAATGATATTACACCCGCAGACATCAGCAACAATGAATTAATTGCAAGATTTTGGGATGAAAATGAAAACCACCCAGACCCCAAAGCCTATTTAATAGGATTTGATAACAGCCTGCCGGACAGTACCGACATTGAAGATATTCTTCTATGTACCGTTTCTGGCACTGTAGAACCAATATATGTAAAGGAAGGCGAGTGGTTTGGCGATTTTGGGGGTACACATGAAACCGAAAAGCATCCGATAGATTTTGAAGTTCTCATTGACAATGCCGAAGAAGTAATCACTACCCTCGGCTATTTAAGAAACGGCTTTTATAATTCCGATACTTCTAAATATCAGGTAAATGTTACTTCTAAATCAAACTTAGAAAAACGCAGAATAAGAGAGCAAATTTTATCATTTATTGACCCTGCTGCTCTTTTTGGTATGTTTTATAATGAAAAGGTTGGTTTTACTGAATATCCTTCAGGCTCAAAAGTAGCCAAGGATACGAATAACGACCACAACACTCCGGAATACATTTACACCGTATTCCTGAACAAATTTGAAACCAAGCATACTGTTTACCTTGACATAAGAAGCGACAGGGGATTTTCTTATAATTTCTATGGAAACTACGATGACCAAACTATCAATAACAATAATATTAAAATCAAACTTGGCAGTGCAGCAGTTACTCCCCAAAAGTATCAGACAAATGATTGGCCAATAATCATTATCTCTCAATCTCAAAATTGGACTGGGACTAATCCAATACCTGCTAAAAACAGGATTAAATTTCAATTACGGCTTGATGATGTGGGAACTTCCGGCAGTGCGGGATACCCGCTGATTTTTCTTGAAAACATTAGTGTACTAAATCCAACTAATAATAATAAAATAACTTCTAACTGGATAGCAAAGAAAGCTCTGTTAGAGGGGAATATTCCTAATGTTGTGGCAGAAAAATATACCAAAGAAGTAACTTTTCATTTTCCCCATAAGGATTCCGGCTCTACCAAAAACAATGTAGCCCATTATATTCAGATATGCTACTTTCGGCAAAATCATAGCCTGACTCCATCAAGCACCGTAATGCCGAGTTCTAAGTATTTCAACAACGCTTTTGTTGAACTTGACCGTCTTGTATTAGGCACTTACAAAGACCCCTATTCACCGGGCACTCCTGAAAATCCTGTTCGTAAAAACAAAACAATAGAATCCGGCAAGTATCACCTCATTCATCAGAAGCTCAATGAAAATGACGGAACAGGCAATTTTGCCTTTTGCGCGAAATCAGGCGCATACTGGGAAAGAACAGGAGCACCCATGTTTGGAGGAGAATACCCTGCCCGTGTGTTGCTATACACCACTATTTACAAAGAAGACGAGAACAACAGCAACAAAAAATTCTTACCGACTTATAACAGAAGGTTCAACCTCCACGAAAATTCATTATTTGAGAATTCAAAATTACGAAACGACATGGATTTAATCTGCCGAAGCTATAAGATTGATAACAACGACATTAAAATGCTGGGTATTAATTGGTATAGTGAATCGGGGAGAGAAGATGTTTCTAAAAATCATAAAGAAAACCTGATGTTGTTGGGGTTGACCCATAAGGAACTGACCGCCATTTATGAAACAACAGGATTGGCTTACGATGATTTTCACAGGTACATTTACTTAGACCCCGACAGCAGCAACCCTCTTACATCTGATGCACCTGAAAACATACGTTATCACAAATATACCATACGCATTCAGGGAATTGCAAATACAACCAATGGAAATGGAATTAACGAGATAGGAATGATTACCCCGCAATTAGACGAGCAGGATATTGTAGTTTACAGCAGAGACAACCAGTTCTTTCACTCACAAGATTTTTCAGAGCCGGAATCACTATCTCCTGGTCAAAACAGACTTGAAATGCATATTTACGAACTTCCAAAGTGGCAGAGAACTGTAGCAACAACAAAACAGAACCCGCCACCACGAAATGGAATGATTTTATGTCGTGACAATATTGACTTGAGTTTGGTTTATGATGTTCAAAATGTATACTTTATCTATTTCAGAAAAGATGGGTCATCTGCCGAAGTTTGTAATTCAGAACTTGTGCTTTGTCATTCTCTTAATAATGGGAAAGTTGTATCAACAGAATACTTGAATGCCAAGAAGTGGATTCCAGACCCTGGTTATGAGCAGCCTCATTTTCATGTTTGGACATATGGAGTCGATAAGTATAGACCTCGAGAAATTGATTTATGTGATTCATATACTTACTTAGGTAAAAATAGAAGAGTACTAAGTTTTGGAATGTACAGAGGTAGCGAATATAGAGTTGTTAGGTATTTTGCAGATGAAAAAATGGGATTTATGGTTCATCTAGAAGCCTTGAATCTTCAAAATCCTAATATTAAATTTGAATGGGTTAAAACTATACGATATTATTGTCAAATACTGCCATGTGCTGCTTTCTTAGGAGTTCTTGCGCAAGTCGATTTTGGACAAGTATCAGCGGGAATGGCTTACCCAGATGCTTCTTGTTTTCCCAGTACAACACATACAAATGGGAAGGCTGTTGATACTAGATATGGAATCTATCAGTCGCGTGGTTGGGCAGAAGACCAAATTTATCTTGATAAAATGTATCGCTATGGGTTTGATGCGATTTATAAGGGAGATATTGCTTTAACCCTAAAGTGGCCTGCTACATACGCAAAATACCATGAAGACCACTTGCATTGTGGTGGTTTTATTATGCAAAATAACAAGATAAGAATAGATGAGTAGTAAAATTTGTAATAATAGTCTTGTGAATCATCTATACTATATGGTTTTAGGTACTTTGTCAGGGGAGGGGAAATTAATCAAAAAGTTTGAATTTGTATAAATGAGCATGACCGCGACACATATCAAAGAAGTATTGAAATTGTCAGGAACTTACAGTTTGTTCCTTTTTATTTCTTGCTATGGTAACACAACAGGAGAAAAAGAATCAGTAGCAATCTCTACTACTATATCTCTATCAGATTCCTCTCTGATTCTGACAACAGCACAAGATACTGCAACATCAAATATAAATTCCCCGATACCAACCTACCCTTTTGGGGACTCGCTAATTTTATCCGACTATTTTTTAACAGGCTGGGGCGACCATGAAGAACGTGAAGAAAATCCTAAATTAGACGAAATAGATTCGAGTGTAGTAGCAACATTTCGTAAGCTAAATTTTTCAAAAGACATATTAGCAACACCAACATACCGTCAGTATCGAATACTATCAACAGATAGACATGACCTATGCCAATGTCAAATAGCCGACAATATAGATAAATTTCAATTCAAATATCAGCTCGAAGACATTTTTGATTACAATGTCTATTATGCTTTTACTAATAAGACAAACAGCACTACTTGTGAAATGCGATGCTTCGAAACTGGTTGCATTGTATTGATTGATAAAAACAACGACACCGCCATATTTATTCCTGCCTACCATTTAGGGAGTGTATCTTGTTGCGGAGATTATATGTTTTTTTACATGAAATCTAATGGACAGATTTCACTTGTAGAAACCTCCGTTTTTGAAGGCGATTTTAAATATGTTTGGAAGAAAGATATAATAATTAATCGATATGGCGGAATTGACATTTTGGAAAAATAATAACTATGACAAAACTAACATCACTAAACAATTTAATTTCCATTGATAATATTCCAGCCGAGTTTGAATTTATTCAGGATGGGATAAATACGGTATTTTCCAAGCTGTTTTTTTAAGCAGTTGTATTTTTACCGTTCGGGAGATGTCAGGCATTACTCATTCACACTGGTAAGCAAATCCAAAATTGCGATTGATATTACAGGGGGAGAAGACATTGTTCTGGTGGTTAATCCGGGCTATTCTTCAAGCTCTCCAAGCGAGTTTGATGTAAGTGCCAGATATAGATGGATTTTAAAAGACAGACTTGGTTCGTTTGACATAGGTTCATTTGATTACTCCCCCGAAGCGTTTTTAGATATTATAATCAAGGTTTTTGGGATAGACACGGCAAGCATCTTACAATCGGCAATCTATGCTTTTTTTCACGAATCGGACTATGATGAGGACTCTGACCCCTTGCAACACTTTGTTGAAGTGTTTAATGAGTATTTCTCCCCCGCTACAGATTTAACAGTTCCCTCTCACGACAACTTAAACGAAATAATAGAAGACCTGATTGCTCAAATGGCAACAGGAGGGAATGACCCATTCGCTGTAATATTTAGCTTATACATTGATGCAGGAGCAACCCTTGAAGAAAAGCTTGCCAACATAGAAACTTTATTCAGAGAATACTTCGGGGGATTTACATTAGACTCCTTTAAACAAATACTCCTTCCTCAATTTTCAGTTTCTTTTCACGACTTAAATATTGCGTTGGAATTTCCCCGAAATATCCTCCAACCAATTAACGAACAAACAGGAGAGGTTGAAGAAGACGAGGAAATAAAAACAAGATTAACTTGTGATTTAGGCTCACTTACCTTCGATAGCGATGTCGGTTTTTCTTTCAATGCTGTGTTATCTATGGCATTGGACAAATCTGAAATCTTAGGCACAGGCTTTATATTAGAAGCCACAGGAATAAAGATTGATTTAAGCGACTCCTCCAACATCCCCGAAGCAGACGCAGAAGACCGCCCCTCCTCATTCAAAGGCATCTACATAGAAGAAGCCACCATAGGGCTGCCCAAAGACTGGACAAACAACTCCGATGTAGGGGTAGAAATCAAAGGAAAAGAACTCCTCATAGGCACAGAAGGCGGCTTTTCGGGTAAGATAGGCGTAGAAGGCAACGGCAACCTCAAATTCAGCCTCTTAGGCATAGAAATTGACTTCACCTCCTTTTATGTTGAATTTAAGCAAAATCAAGTCCTTTCCTCCGACATCAAAGGCAAGCTCACCATACCGGGGCTGCAAGACAGCACAGGCGAGGACGCCAAGCTGGACTTTGTTATAGACTGGAACAAAGACGGCTACTCCATAGAATTTAAAAACACCAACGGCATTCAGCTAAAAGTTCCCAATGTAGTGGACATCACCCTGTACTCCCTTTCCATTGGCAGGATTAACGGCAAGTGGGAGTTCAAGAGCAAAGGAAAGATTGACAGGGTGAGGGATATTCCTGTTATCGGGGCGATAATCCCCCGCACCATTGACTTTAAGCAATTTGAAATCAACCAGGGGGCAGCCAACGATTACAACATAGACATCAAATGGGAAAACGATGTAACAGCCAATTTCAGTAAGAACGGCTTATCCGTTGATGAGGAGCATACTTTCCCAATCAACAAAACCTTCCTTAAAATCTTCACGCTTCATTTGATGAAGTTGCAGGTTAAGTCAAACGACCAAAACGGTGTTGATATTCAGGCATTGGCAGACGCGGATTTGGAACTGAAACCCATTTTTGCCAAAGCGAGAGGCGGAGGGCTGAAAGCAGAAATTTCCTTTCCCGAAAACGGAGGAAACCTTGGACCTGTAGATATCCGGTTCAGCTTTGTTACCCCCACCTCAATGGGTATTAAAATCAAAATACCGGGAATTGAAGGGCAGGGATATTTGGACAAAGACCTTGCTGAGGAAAAATATTCGGGAATGCTGCACCTTGAAATTCAGGACAAGCTGAAAATCACGGCTTTAGGCATACTTAACCTGAAGCTGCCAAGCGGTAAAGCGGGATTTTCTATTATTGGCATTGCTACTGTTGAGTTTGACCCTGCTATTGATATTACGGCAGGCTTGAAATTGAGCGGCATTGGCGCATTGTTCGGGCTGAACCGCTCCATGGACATTTCCGCTTTGCTAAGCAGCCTGCGCAACGACACCCTGCAACATTTAATGTTCCCCAAAGACCCTGAAAAAAACGCGCCAACCATTATCAGCACCATGGGCAGTGTTTTTCCTGTACATGAAGGGCAATTTACCTTCGGGTTGCTGCTGAAAGCCTATTGGGGAGGCGAAAAGCTGGTGCAACTGAAATTAGGCGTATTGGTAGAAGTTCCTGACCCTGTAAAAATTGTTATTGCGGGAATATTGCAAATCAACCTGCCTGACGAGGCAAATCCATTAATAAAGATAAATGCTTCTTTCCTTGCGGCTGTTGATTTCGAAGCCAAAAAGTTTGCGCTGGATGCCAGGATATACGATTCCAAAATCATGAATATTTCCATTTCGGGAGATATTCTGGCAAGGTATTATTGGGGAGAAAACAGCGGATTTATGCTCTCAATAGGAGGTTTCCACCCGTCTTATACGCCTCAGAAAATGGACTTGCCCGCCAAGATTAACCGTTTGGCATTAAGCTTTATAGATGAACCGGGCAAGAGCCTGAAAGGTGTTTTTTACATGGCGGTTACTTCAAATTCCGTGCAGTTTGGAGCAGTGCTTGATTTATATGTGGGCATTGCCTTAGGCTATAACCTTAAAGCCAATTTCAGTCTTGATGTGCTGATTTACACTAAGCCACAGTTTTCGTTTATAGCAGAAATGCACATAAGCGCAGGGGTATATAAAGGGAGTAAAAACAAACCTGCTGCCGGCATAAGCATAAGCATGTCGCTTCAGGGACCAAACCCATACCATGCAAAAGGCAGGGGGTCTGTGAGCATAGGACCGATTGAGGTTTCCGCTGATTTTGATTTGAAGCTCAGCAATGAGAAACCAATTTCTGCATCAAGCGTAAACGTGTTTGCCTTGCTGACAGCACAGCTTCAGAACAATTATACTTGGCAAACCATTTTGTCTGCTGTAAATGTTAACATGAGAGAAGCGGATTTATCCGAATCGGGAGGAAATACATTACTTCTTCATCCGATGGGCAGGTTGCAGGTAAAACAAGGTATAGTGCCTTTAAATATTCCAATTAAATGTTTTGGAAATTCAACGGTTGAAGGCGATGACAAAATGTGGATTCAAAGCGCGAAGATTGGACAAACAACACTTATCACAGCTCCCACTAAAGACAAATTTGCTCCTGACCAGTTTTTCAATATTTCGGACAGCGAAAAGCTGACTTCTCCTTCCTTTAATGATTATGAAGATGGGGTGGAAATCGGAGGTGTTGATGTGATTGAATCTTCATGTGTAAGAATAAAAGAGGCAGGACATGACCCGGTAATTATAGACAGGGAATTTACTTACCCGAGACCTTTTGAAACCCTTGATGTTAACCGCCAAAATGATTTGTTAAGCGGTGGAGTTGTTGCGGGTTCTCCTGTTGCAGGTAAAAACCCCGCCCATAATTTTATTGGAGAAGAGCAGCAGGTATCGTCAGCTCAGGATGGGTTTACGCTTTTGTTTGCAGAAGATAACACAGAAGTTGCCGCTGAGTTAACCTTCCTGACTTATGAAGATGCAATAAGCTCTCTTCAAGCCTATGCCCTTGATTTGGACTTATTTGAAAATGAAATAATTATTGAACAGAGGAGTATTATTGTAACGAGTTAAAAAAATAGAATATTATGAGTGAAAACGCCAACTATGCTTTCCTGCCCCATTTAAGAAAAGGGCTTACTGTTTTTCTGACAACTCCTGACGGTGATACTGAAGAGGTAACAGCAAGGTCTTCCGTTAATATTAAGTTAGATGTTAAAGGAAATAAAAGCAGCCAGGAATTTGTTGACAAGGATATTCAACTGTACGGTCCTGCGGATGTGGTTGGAATAGACCCGAACGCCATTGTCAGAACAGAGCCGCATGACGGGGCAGAAGATTTTTTGTCAAACTTTCTTCCCTTTGTGGAGTTTTACGAAGAAGATTTCCCTTGGGCATACAATCCTTTTGCGCCTGAAGGTGTAAATCCCAATAAAAAACTAAGACCCTGGCTGACATTAGCCGTCATGGAAGCGGACGAATTTGAAAATTCAAAAATAAAAGGCAATTCTTTGGGTGTAATTAAAATTAAGGACACCTCTCATTCCCTGCCAAACCCCACTCAATTATGGGCATGGGCGCATACACAGGTAAACGCGGTTTCGGGCTTGGAAGGAGGGGACACAAATTACAGCGCTGATTTAGATAAAATAAAAAACCGCATCAGCCAAAGCCCCAACAGCGGAGTTTCAAGAATTATTTGTCCGCGCAAACTAAAGCAGGGAGTTCAGTATTTTGGGTTTTTGATTCCGACTTTTGAGGTGGGAAGACTTGCGGGATTGGGAGAAGAAACAGGTTCTCAGGATTTTCAGGCAGGGGCATGGATTGAGGACGCGGAAACAGAAGTGGTTTTTCCATACTACTATAAATGGAGTTTCAGAACATCAGAAGGAGATGATTTTAAAACACTGGTTCAGAAATTAAAACCCGAAGCAGCGCATCCTTCCATGGGTAAACGCCCGATGGAGATTTCCAATACCAACTATCCCGAATTAGACAACCTGTTTGAAGGAGAAGAACCGGAGCTGACACAGAAAACTGTTTTACTGGAAGGCGTTTTGGCGCAGGTAAGTGAAAACAATGAACCCGGAGCATGGGACTTGGAAGAGGCAGGTGTGTTTAAAGAAGAATTGAAAGATTTTTTACATTTGTCGGAATCGGGAGACCCTGACCCTGTGATTACCCCTGAGATTTATGGCAAATGGCATGCAAATTCAAGTGAGTTAGACCATGAAGGAACAGGTTGGCTGGATGTTCTGAACCTCGACCCCCGAAACAGGGTTGCCGCGGGAGTGGGCGCGGAAGTGGTAAGGAAGAACCAGGAATTTTTTATGGACTTAGCATGGAAAAGATTAGGGCAGCTTGACACCGTAAATTCTGTTATTGAAACCACCCGCCTATGCTATGGAGTAGCCTCGGCAGCGGAACAGCGCCATTTTGCCACACTGGCAACCGAAGAGTTTATAGGAATCTGGTCGGGTTCACACAACAGGATTGGCGATTCCGTTACAGGGAAAACCATAGCTTTTGCCATAGACAGCAACAGCCCGCTTTCCGCTTCAATCACCGGTGCGGATTTCAGGACTTGCATGAGAGCGGGTGGCGATTTAGCCGTTGCCTGCAATTGGGACGGCAGCAACTTTTTGGCAAATGTAAACAGCGAAACGGTAACTTTACTTCCCGTGAGAGCCTCCGCAGTTTCGTCCCAGTATGCGGTTTCAATTAACAGCATATTGACCTCTACCGAAACAGAGGCGACATTTATTTCGGGTTTGCCGCACCTCGAAGACTTTATACTGACAACCCCGGGAACATCTCTGTCAAATACATGGACGGTATTTGAAGGCTCAAGCAACCATTTTAATGACGCACAAGCTATTTTTGTGGCAAATATGGAATCCGTAGAAGAAACCGTGTATTGGGTTGAAGCCGCTCCGCCAACCATAAACCTGGCAACCGTGAGAGCGGACATAGCAGGCGGAGTTTCAACCGTTACGAATTACAGCAACCGGCTAAATTACAGGATTGCAGCCTCTCCTCACTCGCCACAGGCTCTCATTACCCACAGGAATGTGGTGATGGCGTATCCTGCCATAGATATACCCGCTTATGAGTATCTGGAAAAAATATCTCCCGATTTTATTATTCCCAACTTCCATAAAGTGGAGCAGGAAAGCATCACCATGCTGCAACTGAACAACCGGTTTGTGAACTCCTTTTTTGTGGGCATGAACCACGAAATGTCACGAGAGATGCTGTGGCGCAAATACCCTACGGATATGCGGGGCAGCTATTTCAGAAAATTCTGGAAAAACACCATTCCTGCAACCGAAACCGACCCTGTGGAGTTGAACAAATACCGCGACATAAGCCCCATACACGGTTGGGGGCTAAACGAAGATATAGACAGCAACCGCAAACCGGGAATGTCTCCCACCTCAAAACCTTTGGTAATGGTGATAAGAGGCGAACTGATTGAGCAGTTTCCGCATGTGAACGTGTATGCGGAAAAAGCGGAATGGAATTTAGTTGGAGAAATTGTAAACAATGAAGAGCCAAGAAATGGCACAGGAATTATAAAAGACCCCATTTTCTACGGCTTTTTGCAGCCCGATGTAATGCTCGTGGGCTTTGACCTGACCGAGAGCGAAGCCAAAGGCACTTGGGGAGAAGAAACAACACCTACAACAAGCATGGAAGCAGGTTGGTTTTTTGTGCTGGAAGAAAGGGCAGGGGACACAAGGTTTGGATTGCAAATGCCGACAAGTCCGTCAGGGTGGCAGCTTGACCCTTCTGATTGGACGAAATTACATTGGGGACATATAGCCCACAGAATGTATATAGCCTACAAAATAGAAGAGCCTGACATCAGCGAGATTAACTTTATAGATACAGATATAACTCTTTCAAGTGATTTTGAAGATGACCCTACTTGGGGTTCAAATTCCGCCAATATGGGCGTGATTTTTTGCCGCAATGCCTCTAAGGTATTAATTCATGCAAGCAATATGTTAAACCAAACAACAGAATAATTATGAAAAAGACACTTTTAAACCCGCTCTTGTTGCTCACTCCTTCACTCCTTTTTGCACAGGAAAACGGAGAGGTAAAAAACATGCAGGTTATTACGGTAAATCAGAGTTCTTCAACAAGCTATGGCAGTTCTGTTGCTTCTTATGCTGCAAATAAAATCATGGCAGGTTCGGTAAATGGAACAAATAACGGAGAGGTTTTTATTCACACACTCAACACCAACGGAACAGTACAATCTTCTGTTAGGATTACAAGAAATGAAAGCGGCTTTGGCAATCACGACATATTTCAAGACGCTTTTGGTGCTTCTGTTGCCGTTGTGGGAGACTTAAACGATGATGGCATTGATGATATAGTAGTTGGCGCACCTTTTTTTAATGGTCAGAGAGGTTCTTTATGGTTTTTGTATTTAAATGCAGATGGACAGGTAATAGGAGAAAGAAGATTAAGCGACACCACTACCGGCTTTGGTTCAATTAGCAACGGAAATAATTTTGGGACAAGTATAACCAATATTGGAGATATAGATGGGAATGGCTATGATGATATAGCTGTAGGCTCTCCTTACAATAATGCCTCAACATCTCAAAATGGTTCTGTATATATAATTCTTTTAGAGAAAAACGGCACAGTAAAATCCCATTCACGGATTAACGACAACAACAACCTGTTTGGGAGGTCACACTTTAGATTTGGAACAGGTTTAGCGAATATAGGGGACATAGACGGAGACGGAAATACGGACTTAGCAGTCGGAGAACCCGGGTTAAACGAAACAGTATGGATACTTTTCCTGAATAGCAACGGAACATTAAAAAGTGTGCAGGAAATTGGAAAGGACAAAGGTGGGTTTACGGATTCTTTTAATCTGAATTCAAATTTTGGACAATCTATAACAAACTTGGGCGATATAGACGGGGATGGAATAAATGATATAGCGGTGGGAGAACCGGGCTATATAAATCCCGATTCTTCGGGGACATACTACGGAAGAGTTTGGGTGTTGCTGCTCAATGCAGACGGCACAGTAAAAAAGAACATAGAAATAAACAGAGGAAAAGGCGGATTTACAGGAAATATAAACAGTAATGACCGCTTTGGTCGGTCAGTTTCCAGAGTTCCTGATTTGGATGGAGATAGTGTTCCAGAGCTTGCGGTTGGCTCAACAGGCTTTGATGTTGCTTCGGGTTCGGGTGCGGTGTATATCCTTTTCCTGAAAGGCGTACCGCAGGTGAGCGTGGCGCACATTGCAGCCCCTGCGCTTCAAGTGCAGGTATATCCCAATCCTGCAAAGGAGATGCTGCATTTTGACTTTGGGCAAACAGCACCAAGCGAGGCTACTGTGCAACTCTTTGATATGCAGGGTCGTTTGCTCCTCTCCCAAGAACTCCAAACCCTCTCCAATCCAGGTATTGATGTTTCAGGTATCAACACCGCAGGGGTGTATTACCTGCAAATAAACAGCAACGGTTCTGTGCTTCACAAAAAAATACTGATAGAGAAATAATGCAAAATCAAGCCAATCATATAAATCATAAAAATCAAGGTTCAGACAGCGATGTAATGCTCGTGGGCTTTGACCTGACGGAAAGCGAGGTAAAAGGCACTTGGGAAGATGAAGACCCGCCAACCGTAGCTATGGAAGCGGGCTGGTTTTTTGTGCTGGAAGAAAGAGCGGGAGATACAAGATTTGGATTGCAAATGCCAGACATAAATGACGATGATTGGGACGCTCCGCCTGATGAATGGGCTGATTTACACTGGGGACATATAGCGGACAGAATGGGAAAGTCTGACGTTGATGATATTAACTTTATAGATACAGGTATTGCACTTACAAGTGGAAACCCTTTTGATTTAGCTTGGGCAGCAAATGCCGCCAACATGGGGACATTTTTTTGCCGCAATGCCTCTAAGGTAATGATACACGCAGAAACTATGCTAAACAAAATACCTGAATAAATTATGAAAAAGACACTTTTAAACACATTGATTATTTTTCTGACACCCTTTTGCTTGTTTTCGCAAGAGAATGGGGAAGTAAAGACTGTACAGAAAATTTCTGTGAACCTGCCAACCGCTTTGGGGTATGGATTTGGGGTATCCTCATATTCTGCCAATAAAATAATTGCTGGCAGTCCTAATGGAACAGGAAACGGAGAAATCTACATAAGCACCCTCTCATCTTTGGGAACAATACAATCCACTGTCAGAATAACCCGAAACGTGGGCGGATTTGGCGACCTCAATATTTCAGGACACTCTTTCGGTTGGGCAACAGCCAATGTGGGGGATTTGAACGATGACGGCATAGACGACATTGTAGTAGGTGCGCCTAATTCTAATAGTGATAGGGGGGCATTGTGGTTTTTGTTTTTAGATGCGGACGGACAGGTAATAGGCGAAAGAAGACTAAGCGATACAACCCCGACCTTTCAGCACTTGGCTGATTTAGACAGATTTGGCAGAAGTATAGTCAATATAGGCGATGTTGACGGCAACGGCTATGACGACATAGCAGTAGGTGCACCTTTTCAAAACCACTCAACAACTGATAACGGCTCTGTTTATATTATCCTTTTAGAAAAAGACGGAAAAGTAAAGTCTTATTCACGGATTAACGACAACAACAACCTGTTTGGCAGAACGCATAGGCATTTCGGCTATGTAGCCAATATAGGCGACATTGACGGGGACGGAAATACGGACTTAGCTGTGGGAGAGTCAGGTTACCAAAGTTCGCGGGGGGGCGGTATGGATACTTTTTTTAAACAGTGACGGAACACTAAAAGGTGTGCAGGAAATAGGAGAAGGACAAGGCGGTTTTACAGACTCTTTTAATGTAGGTTCAAATTTCGGACATGATGTAACCAATCTTGGGGATATAGACGGAGACGGAATAAATGACATAGCCGTAGGGGAAATGGGGTATATAAATTCTGATTCTTCGGGAAATTTTTATGGCAGGGCTTGGGTGCTGCTGCTCAATGCAAACGGCACAGTCAAGAAAAATATAGAAATAAACAGTGGAAAAGGCGGGTTCACAGGAGATATAAAAAGCGGGGACAGGTTCGGTTGGTCAATAGCTAAAATTCCAGACTTGGACGGAGATAGTGTTCCTGAACTTGCTATTGCAGCCCCAAACGACCAATCGCCCGCTAATGGCAATGGGGTTGTGTATATCCTTTTCCTCAAAGGTGTTCCGCAGGTGAGCGTGGCGCACATTGCAGCCCCTGCGCTTCAAGTGCAGGTGTACCCCAACCCCGCAAACAGCATGCTGCACTTTGACTTTGGGCAAACAGCACCAAGCGAGGCTACTGTGCAACTCTTTGATATGCAGGGTCGTTTGCTCCTCTCCCAAGAACTCCAAACACATTCCAATCCAGGTATTGATGTTTCAGGTATCAACACCGCAGGGGTGTATTACCTGCAAATAAACAACAATGGTTCTATACTCCACAAAAAAATACTGATAGAGAAATAATGCAAAATCAAGCCAATCATATAAATCATAAAAATCAAGGTTCAGACAGTGATGTGCTGCTCGTGGGCTTTGACCTGACCGAGAGCGAAGCCAAAGGCACTTGGGGAGAAGAAACAACACCTACAACAAGCATGGAAGCAGGTTGGTTTTTTGTGCTGGAAGAAAGAGCAGGGGATACGAGGTTTGGTGCGGGAATGCCAGAGGGGGCTACTGGGTGGAGTACCCCTCCTAAAGAATGGTCAGACTTACATTGGGGACATATAGCCCATGCAATGTATATAGCCGACAAAATAGAAGAACCTGACATAAGTGAGATTAACTTTATTGATACAGACATAGATTTATCAAGCGGTTTTTTGCCTGACTATCCTTGGGGTTTAAATTCTGCCAACATGGGGACGATTTTCTGCCGTAACGCATCAAAAGTATTAATTCACGCAAGCAATATGTTAAACCAAACAACTGAATAATCATGAAAAAGACACTTTTAAACACACTTGTACTGCTTACTCCTTTGTTCGTTTTTGCACAGGAAAACGGAGAAGTAAAAAGTATGCAGATACTTACTATGAACCAAACTACGGTTTTAGACTTTGGAGCGTCTGTATCCTCCTATTCTGCAAACAAAATCATTACAGGCTGTACTAATGGAACAGGTAACGGAGAGATTTTTATTCAAAATCTCAATTCCAACGGAATTGTGCAGTCTACTGTCAGAATAACTCGAAATGAAGGAGGCTTTGGAGACCATGCAATTTCAGGTCATCACTTTGGAGCATCAGTAACAAATGTAGGGGACTTAAACGATGACGGTATAGACGACATTGTAGTTGGAGCTCCTGCATTTAATGGTAGAAGAGGTTCATTGTGGTTTTTGTTCTTGGATGCAGACGGACAAGTAATAGGCGAAAGAAGATTAAGCGATACTACCCCGACCTTTCAACACTTGAATAATCTGGACAGGTTTGGAATAAGTGTTACTAATATTGGCGACATAGACGGCAACGGCTATGACGATATAGCCGTAGGCGCACCTTTTCAAAATATTTCTTCTTCCGACAACGGCTCGGTGTATATCATTTTGTTAGAAAAAGACGGAAAGGTAAAATCTTATTCACGGATTAACGACAACAACAACCTGTTTGGGAGAGAGCATTGGCATTTTGGTAGCAGTGTAGCCAACATAGGAGATATAGACGGGGACGGAAATACGGATTTAGCAGTTGGTGAACCTGATGATACAGATGCTTTATGGATACTGTTTCTGAACAGCAGCGGTACACTAAAAGGCGTACAGGAAATTGGAGAAGGTAAAGGTGGGTTTACAGATTCTTTTGATATCAATCCAAGTTTTGGACATTCTGTAACAAACTTGGGTGATATAGACGGAGACGGAGTAAATGACATAGCAGTTGGCGCAATCGGAAGAACATATATTGATTCGGTAGGCAGTTTCTTTGGTGCGGTATGGGTTCTGCTTCTCAATGCAGACGGCACAGTCAAAAAGAACATAAAAATAGGCAATGGCACAGGCGGCTTTACAGGAAATATAAAAAATGGGGACAGGTTTGGTTGGTCGGTTTCCAGAGTTCCTGATTTGGATGGAGATAGTGTTCCAGAGCTTGCGGTTGGCTCAACAGGCTTTGATGTTGCTTCGGGTTCGGGTGCGGTGTATATCCTGTTCCTCAAAGGCGTGCCGCAGGTGAGCGTGCCGCACATTGCAGCCCCTGCGCTTCAAGTGCAGGTATATCCCAATCCTGCAAAGGAGATGCTGCATATAAGCCTAAGCCAAGCGCAAAGCGGCAAAGTTTCCCTGCAACTGCTTGATATGCACGGCAGAGTAATTAAAACCCGACACTTCCCCAATGCCTTTGAGGAACTGCAGCTTGACATTTCAGACGTGCAGAGCGCAGGGCTATACCTGCTGCAAATAGAGCAGGGCGGGCAATTACTTCACAAAAAAATAAGGATAGAGAGATGAGGAGGGAACAAACACATTCAGCTTTCGCACGCTTCCGTCATTGCGAGGCACGAAGCAATCTCACAGGGATTGCTTCGCTCCATTTCATTACGCTCGCAATGACGAGAACGGACAGCCTCGCAATGACGGAAGCGTCAAATCACAGACTATTCATTTACTAAAAAAAGTAAAACTATGACATTCCAATCAAAACAAACCGACTACCTGAACGAAAGAGCCTTGCGGGACGAGGCGGAGAAAGAGTATATCAGAAGAAGAGAAAGACTCCGAATTCTGGAAGCAGAAATCGCCCGCAAGGAAGCAGCAGGAGATGAAGACACCGAAGACGAAGAAGAGGAACGCGATATTCTGGCGGCAACAGATAATTCTCTCCCTATCGACCCGCCCGAAGGCAGCGTTCAGGAAGCACAGATAGATTTTGAAGCACTCAAAGTCAGCACCCGCAGCAAATACCAAACCTTAGCCGCACACACCCCCCTGCACAAAAATCTTGTAAACAACCTGCACGACAAGTTCCCTATACTGCTGCTGCCTGTGCGGATAGAAACCCGCTTCTATCTGGATTCAGGCAACAAATATCACCTCAAAGTGCGTTTCTTTCCCGATGACGTGCATATAGAAAACCACGAATGGCTGCTCACCCCCTCCGAAACGCAGGACAGAGCCGCCTACATAGCTATTGCAGATGATACGGAAGCAACGGCAGAAGAGAAAAAAGCCGCATAGAACGCCCTTGCATCGGCACACGGCAGCCGGAGAGCCGCCTTTATTGTCAGCCAGAGCTCTGCCTTTGAGCAAAGCGAAGCATGGGTAAGACAGGCGGAAGCCCGCACCCTGCCCGACAAATTTGTAACAACTTTCTATTTCAAAGGGCAGTACGACCCCGATTACAGCTTTGTGGGCGAAGAGGAAAGCGCGCTTGTAAGCGACAGCGTAAAGCTGAGCTTAGACCCCAATGACGAAACACAGATAGACATCGACAGCAGCAATAACGACAACAGCAAAGATGATAAGATAGTCTTTGGCGAGTCGCTCGAATGGATGGGAGATTTCATCAAAGCGAAAAACTGCGGTATGGCAATAGATGTAAAACTTGAAGACCTGGACAGCAGCCTCAGCGGTTTGGCGCAAGTGGGGGTTCAGTGCTTCGTTTGAACATTTGTGCTAAATTTGAGTTTTTGGCTTTGTAGGAAGTTTAGTGATAAAAATCCCCACCATTGCAAAGCAAATAAACTTCTTTCAATCCCTTTAAAGAGTTCAATAATGCGTTCATCAGGTGCGCAACATAAAAGCCGCAACAGCAATGAGCGGCTTTTTTATTGAAAATAACTCCACTGCAACTTTCAACTTTCCTTACTTAACATATCTTTGCCCAAAAATTCAGAGAATATGAAATTATTAGAAAACAAAATAATTTTGGTTACAGGAGGCTCGAGAGGAATTGGGAAGGGAATCGCGGAAGGTATGGCGGCACAAGGTGCAAACATTGCCTTCACTTTTGTCTCCAGCGTTGAGAAAGCAAAGGCATTTGAAGAAGAGCTAAAAAACAAATATAGAGTCCAAGCTAAAGGATATCAATCAAACGCTGCCGACTTTGAAGGTTCTCAAAAATTAGCCGATGAAGTTATTGCCGACTTTGGCAATATAGATGTACTTATAAACAATGCAGGTATTACACGCGACACACTTTTGATGCGTATGTCTGAAGATCAATGGGATGAAGTGATTAATACCAATCTTAAATCTGCTTTTAACATAACAAAAGCATGTATGAAAACTTTTATGAAAAACAGAGCGGGTTCTATTATTAATATCACCTCTATTGTGGGCATTACCGGAAACGCAGGGCAAGCAAATTATGCAGCATCCAAAGCAGGCGTGATTGGTTTTACTAAATCTGTTGCTAAAGAATTAGGGAGCAGAAATGTAAGATGTAATGCGATTGCGCCCGGTTTTATTGAAACAGAAATGACCGAAGCCCTTAGCGAAGAAGTGCGTAATGCATGGACACAAAATATCCCACTCAAACGTGGCGGCTCTCCAACAGAAGTTGCGAATGCTTGTATTTTCTTAGCTTCCGACCTTTCTTCTTATGTAACCGGTCAAACGCTAAATGTGTGCGGTGGAATGGTGATGTAACCTTTTAGCGATTAGTATAATGCCTTTAGACCAAGGAGAGATTAATGAGTATAACAAAAAGGAAATGTCCTTTTTTGACCATATTGATGTGTTAAGAAAACATATCATTCGTTCTGTTGTTGTCTTAATTAGTCTTGTTGTTGTTTGCTTTACATACATAGAAACAATTTTTACTAAAATTATCATTGCGCCAATCAATGCTGATTTCTTTACTTACAGAATGATTTGTAAGTTCTCCCACTACTTTTATAACAGCGATAAATACTGCGTAGGTGACATCAAGATAAAGCTTATTAACCTTCAAATGCAAGGTCAATTTATAGAGGCGTTTAAGATTAGTATAATCTCTGCAATCGTAATCGGTTTTCCATATTTCCTTTGGGAATTATGGAGATTTATCAAACCGGCATTAAAGCCATCAGAACGCAAGTTTTCAAAGGGTTTAATTGCGAGCTGCTCTGCCTTATTCTTTTCCGGGGTATTATTCGGGTATTATATCCTCTCTCCTATTAGTCTGAACTTTTTTGTAGGATTTACCATTAGTGATCAAATTGCCAATGAACCAACATTTCAAAACATTGTGAGCCTTATCAGTTTCTTAGTGATTGGTACAGGACTTATGTTTGAATTACCCATTCTGATGTACTTTTTAGCAAGAATCGGTTTTCTTTCCTCTGAGACACTCAAAAAATATCGCAGACACGCTATCGTTGTCATCGTGATAGTAGCGGCAATTGTTACACCTCCCGATGTTATCAGCCAAATCATTTTAACTATTCCCATTTATTTACTATTTGAGCTGGGCATCAAATTAACCAAAGACATAGAACGTAAACGTCTAAAAGAAAATGAGCAATAAAATATTCCAACACATCCACATCGGCTCTGACCATGCCGGATTTCAACTGAAAGAAGAATTAAAATCATACCTTACAAAACTGGGTTATGAATATACCGATCACGGTACATTTTCAGAAGACTCCACAGATTACCCTGATTATGCACATCCACTCGCACAAGCGGTAGAATCAAATGCAGGGCATGGAGGAGTCTTAATTTGCGGTTCCGGCAATGGTGTATGTATGACAGCTAACAAACATGCTCATATTCGAGCAGCTCTTTGTTGGACAAAAGAAATTGCAGCCTTAGGCAGGTTACACAACAATGCGAATATTATTTGTTTGCCTGCACGCTATGTTTCTACACTTGAAGCTGAAGAAATGGTCAACACCTTTTTGACTACCCAATTTGAGGGTGGGCGACACGAAAGAAGAGTTGAAAAAATTTAGTCTGTTTGCGATGCTTTAACAAGCATTAATTCCTCACATCCACTCCCCACATCATCTTAGTACGCAGGGTGCTCATAAAATTCTCACCCTTGAGACGCGCGAGGTTGAAATTAAATCCTGCTCTTTTGATGGCAATTTGAATATTGGGGGTAAAACTTATAGACCTTGCATCTAAACTGGCTAAGAATGCTTTGCTCCTACCCTCAACCTCAAAGGCAAGGATATGGTCATCAGGAATTACAAACGGTCGAACGTTCAAATTATGAGGAGCAATGGGAGTTATGGCAAAACTTTCGCTCTTGGGGTGCAGAATCGCGCCTCCACAACTCAAATTATAGCCCGTACTGCCTGTGGGTGTAGAACAAATTAACCCGTCTGCCCAATAAGAATTAAAATATTCACCATTGAGGTAAGTATGCACTTTTATCATACTGGAACTGTCTTTTTTGCTTATTACGAAATCGTTGAGGGCATATTTAAAACTGAATAACTCTTCTGACATTTGCAGTTCAAGCACAGATCTTTCATCAATCACAAATGCGCCCTTCATATAGGCATCTATTGCCTTTTCAACATTGTCCGGTGTAATTGCTGCCAAAAAACCCATCCTACCTGTATTAATACCCAAAACAGGAACCCCTGTATCATGGACAATCATAAGCGTATCCAATATAGTCCCGTCTCCGCCAATGCTAATCAGCAAATCCGGCAACACAGCATCGCTTTTGTCAAAAGTGGAAAAACTGCGATAACGACTTACATCAAGTTTTTTTGAAACCTGAGATTCCGACACAACTGTATGCAACCAAACCTCTGAGGATAAACTATCTAAATAATTTACAACCTTTATCAATGTATTGCGAGACAACTCCTTTGATAAATCGCGTGCATAAACAGCAATGAGCATAGGCTTGAGTGTATTTCGGCAACAAATGTAGGAATGTTCAGACAATAACAAATAAAACCGAGCGATTAATCCGCACAATCAAAAACAAACATTCTCTTTATTTTGCTTATTTTTATTGATGTATGGGAAAATACATTAGGCAAAATTATGTAACTTGCGCACCGTTTTAAAGGACACTACCACATTTAGTTAAAATAAAAAAATCTATATCAATTATGTCAGAGAAAGCAAAAATCATTTTAGAGGGCAAGGAATACGAATTGCCTGTTATTACAGGAACCGAAAACGAAAAAGCAATTGACATCTCAAACCTGAGAAGTATGACTGGATATGTTACCTTGGATGTAGGATACAAAAACACCGGTTCTACAAGCAGTGCTATTACTTTTTTAGATGGAGAACAAGGTATATTAAGATACAGAGGATACAGCATAGAAGAACTGGCTGAAAAAGCTACGTTTACTGAAGTAGCCTACCTATTGTTAGAAGGAGAACTTCCCAACGCTACACAATTAGAAAATTTTAACAACGAAATCAAAGTACACACTTTGGTAAATGATGATTTACAAAACATTTTCAAATCGTTCCCTACCGGTTCTCACCCCATGGGTCAGCTTATATCCATGATGTCTGCTCTCTCTGCATACTACCCTAAATCATTAGATCCGAACAGACCTGATGACCAAAAGAGAAGAACCATGTTAAGACTCATTGCAAAAATGCCAACACTTTGTGCAATGATTTACAAAAAACGTACAGGACATCCTTTTATCTACCCTAACAACAAATTGGATTATGTATCCAACTTCTTGAATATGACCTTTAAACATGTCTCTGATGACTACGAAATAGACCCGGTGTTTGTTGATGCCATGAACAAGTTGCTCATTTTGCACGCAGACCACGAACAAAACTGCTCTGCCTCTACTGTCCGCTTAGTAGGTTCATCAAATGCAAGTTTGTATGCATCAATTGCTGCCGGAGTAGCAGCACTTTGGGGTCCTTTGCACGGTGGTGCAAACCAACAAGTGCTTGAAATGCTTGAAAAAATAAGAGATGACGGTGGAGATGTAGCTAAGTTCATTAACAAAGCAAAAGACAAAAATGACCCATTCCGTTTAATGGGATTCGGACACAGAGTTTATAAAAACTTTGACCCAAGAGCCAAAATCATTAAAAAAGCTTGTGATGACATCCTCAATAAACTGGGCATCAATGACCCTGTGTTGGAAATAGCTAAAAAACTCGAAGAGGTTGCATTACAAGACCCCTATTTTGTAGAAAGAAAACTCTATCCAAACGTAGATTTCTATTCAGGAATCATATACAGAGCAATGGGCTTCCCTACAGACATGTTCACTGTACTATTCGCATTAGGAAGACTACCGGGCTGGATTTCTCAATGGAAAGAAATGACAAAAGAAGGTCAACCTATTGGCAGACCTCGTCAAATCTATACCGGATACAACCAAAGACCCTTTGTTGAGATTAGCAAACGCTAACTTCAACGCTTATCATAACAAAAAGCCGTTTCTCAATAAGAAACGGCTTTTTTATTTACCAAGCTTGCCTCATTTCTTCAACACCAAGACAATCAAAACATCGCATTAATAGAACAACTAATTGAATTGATTCTAAATCTCCCCATTTCTTCACAACCACGTGTCAATTCCATACCCTCCTGCCCCATAATAGCAAACTATTGAAGTTTTAATTTAACTCAGAACTTGGCTTTAGCGTGGGTTTTCTGGCTTTCATTTTTCTGTATAATTATGATAGGTCGTGTCGTCTTTCAGGGTGAGGCATAACGGCAGTCCATCTAATAACCCCTTTAGTTTTTAATTTCCGCTACTAAACCACGTATTTAGTTCAAATTTAAGCAACTTTAAAGAAGACTTTTTCAAAAGTAGATTTCCTTAAAGTGAAAAATAAAATGCTGTAAAACGGTTTAAAATCGCTTGTCAGAACTGAGAAATTAATGCCAAGTACTCTTAGGTGCTTTTTGAGGTCTTTTTGGTCTAAAATATTGAAGATTCTGAGGAGGTTGAATGCAGTAAAAATCAGCCCGCAAAGGCAAGCTATCGACAAACAAAACAATCAACCGAACCTCATTGTCTTGTTCGATGAGTTCTTCCAAGCTGTAAAACACTATTAGATTTCTATTTTCACCATCAATATATTTCATAATGTAAATATACTGAAAATCAAATAGATGAGCTACTTTTCGAGATGCAAGTGATTAAAAATCTGCAAGTTGATAAGCAGTTGTGGTTTTAGACATTTTGGCATTACACCGTTTTAATTTGCATAGTCTATGAAATCTTGCATTATTTCTTAGTGATTAATTGTGATTTATGTGGGTAGTCTAACAATGACCGCTAACTCATTTATACCCCTCACAAAACCACGCCAATACAACCAATAGATGTTGGCGTTGCGCCATAAGTGTGAGGGTTTATTGAATTGGGATTATATACTTTTTTTTCTTGTACAAATCCAGATGGACTGTATCTTTATTGCAAACTCAAAACTACGGGTTATTCCCTTTGGGGCTGTTGATCTTGCACGGGAACCTTTTTGGGAAAAATCAAACTTGCTATGATTGCAAGGACAATGATACCTAGAATGATGAACAACGACACATTGGAATCAATTCCTATTTTCTCATACCATTCAGCAAAAATCAGTTTAGAACCAATAAATGTGAGCAATATGGACAAACCGTATCCCAACAAGTGAAACACATTGACAAAATAAGCCAACAAGAAGAACAAACTTCTGAGTCCTAAAATAGCAAAGACATTTGAGAAGAAAATAGTATATGGATCAAGGGTTACGGCAAAAATAGCCGGCACTGAATCCATCGCAAAAAGCAAATCTGAAAACTCTATTACTAAAATGACAATAAATAATGGAGTGAAATAAAATTTGCCATCGTTTTTGTGTCTAAAGCCAATATGCCCTTTTACATTACGAGGAAAAACAGACAAGAACTTAGAAACATAACGTGCAAAGCGTCTGTTAGTGGTACCTTCTTCTTCGCCTTTGTTTTGTATTTGGTCAATCAGCATTTTCACACCTGAAACTACCAATGCTGCACCAAAAATATAGAGTATCCAATGAAATTCATGTACTAAAGCAGATCCGGCAAAAATGAAAACAAACCTCATAATCACCGCTCCAATAATCCCCCACTCTAATACAGTCTTATAATATTTCTTTTCTACATCAAATGATTTAAAAATTAACAGCATCACAAACAGATTATCAATTGACAGCGAATATTCAATAAAGAATCCGGTCAGATATTGCAACGAAATTGTTTTGTTATAAGCTTTTAAGTCTGCAATAAAATCCGTTCCTGTCAGCAGAATCTTATGGTTATACAAATCATTCACCTTTTTGATTCCTGCGAGGTCTTCAATCCCATGTATCAGATGACCGTAATGCCTTAAAAATACATAAAACAACATTGCAAAACCAAACCAAACCGAAGTCCAAATGAGCGCTTCCTTAAATGAAACTTCGTGCTTTTTTCGATTAAATACTCCCAAATCAAAAATGAGAATACCAAAAATCAAAACATTAAAAGCAATAAAAAAAATGACTTCGTTTGACATACAATACGTCTGTGTTTAGTTGATAATAACGTTGCGAAAATAGATGAATATCACCATTTAAAATGGCGCATTGGGTTCTGATTTCATGTGATTAAAAGTGAGTTTCCTCAAAATTCCGGGAGCAAACTTACTCAACAAATAACTCAATTTGCCTTGCAAGGTCATGATGACTTGTTTTTTGCGTCTTTCAACTCCATTTAAAATAATGATTGCAACTTGTTCGGCAGACATCATGCTTTGTTCATTACGTGGAGATTCTGATTGTGCTTTTCCATGGGCATCCAATGCAGCATGTCGAATATTTGACTCTGTAAACCCCGGACATGCTATCATTACGTGCAATCCTGTTTGGAGGTTTTCAGTTCTGAGAGCTTCTAAAAATCCGTGCATCGCAAATTTTGAAGCAGCATAACCGGTTCTTCCCGGCAAACCATTAAACCCTGCTACCGAACTTACCCCAACAACAGTTCCTTTAGATTGTAACAAGTAAGGCATTGCAGCACGAGTACAATAAACAAGTCCAAAGAAATTTACTTGCATCACCTGCTCAATGACCGAAACATCTAATTGAGCAAAATTTGCCCTCATACTAATACCGGCATTGTTGATTAAAACATCAATACCTCCCATCTTTTCTACTGCGAATTGCACAAAAGCCTCACAACTGTTTTGTTGGGTAACATCTAATTGCGTGAAATACAAATGTTGGGTATTTTCCTGCAAGGATAACTCCTGCAAGGCAGCTACATTACGCGCACCCACACAAACATAAGCTCCCCTCAAGAGTGCTTCTTTTGCCAATGCCCTTCCAATGCCTGATGATGCACCTGTAATTACAATCCGTTTCCCTTTTAATTTCATTTGTATGTTGCAATATTATTCAAAAATCATTCGGCTCCATAAACTGAATTCAACAGTTGCTCTGCATAATAGGGAGCTAAGGTAACTCCTTTAGATCCCATGCCATTCAACACATACATCCCCTTTATTTGTTCATGTTCTGCAAACATGGGTCTTCCATAGTGAAATGCGGGTCTAACGCCTGCCTTTATCTCTTTAATAGCATACTTTCCTTGCAAAAAATCATCTAAACGCTCTTTTAAAAAGTCGGTTTCTTTTTGTGTTGGCTCATAATCCATACGATCCCATGTATAAGTAGAACCTACACGTGCAGAATGTTTACCGGTGGGTAACATAAAAACTTGTTTATGATAAATGGTCGGTTCTAACTCAAATGCTGTTTCTATTTCAAACACTTGTCCTTTGACCGGATTATATGGCAAATGAGGAAATTCAGGTTGTGTGCGTTCAAACTCTCCCCTGCACAGAAATACTTTGTCAAATTGACTATTTTCAAACAAAAATCCATGTTCCTTTATTTCAATATCTTGTCCAACGATGGGTGACCCAACAACAAACCTGTCGGCAACTTGAAACATTTTTCTTACCGTTGAAATAAATAACGGCAAATCAACCCAACCTGTTGATTTTACTAGATAACTGCCAAAATCTGAACGAATGTAATCAGGAAAATGTCCATGATATTCCTCAATCCATACCGCTGTTTTATCAGTACCGACTAACACATCCCAATCGTTTTGTTCTTCAATATCTTTACAAAGATGGATGAGAGGCATACGGTGAAAAAAACTAACTTGAAGTTGCTTTTCAACTTGTAAATAAAAATTTGCAAAATGTGCAAAGAGTGATGCTGCGTTCCAAGTAATTTTTAGTCTGCCTACAACTATTGGGTTAAATAGTCCTGCTGCTACGTTGGAGGAAGTAAATTTTCTGTTTTCGTCCACTACCCAAACTTCATGTCCGCGCGCCTTTAGTTGGAGAGCTATTACTGAGCCTGTCAAACCTTGTCCAACCACCAACACCCTCTCTTTGTTCATGGCGCACAAAAGTAAAACAAGGATGAAATTTATCATTCATAAAATCACAATTCTTACTGATTCCGGGAAATGAACATGATAAATTTTACAACAAGAATGAAAACGCTGATAAATGTCATTGATTTATCGCATTGCAAGGTCTAATTTCGCTGCCAAATAAGAGAAGTGAAAAAATACTTTCTTACATATTTTGTTTTGACCTGCTTTATACTTCAAAACACGTCTCAAATATGGATTATCACTTCTTTTTATATCCAAAGAGACTTCATAGCAAAGACATTATGTGAAAACAGATTTAACAAAGATTCTCAATGTGATGGTAAATGCTTTCTTACACATGAATTGAAAGAGAACAACAAAAATCAAGAAGAGCAGTTCCCTGATTTAAAAGTACAAGAATTACAGCTTTTCTCCGCTCCTTACGCACTTGCCGACTTATTTCAAAACAAATTCTTGAACTCCGATTCGAAAATTCACATTCCGGACAGCATCGGAATATGTTCAGAAATTGCATTTTCAATTTTTCACCCGCCTCAATTCATTTGATTGTATTGTTATTTAAGCACTAAATTCCTCAATACAAAATGTGCGGGTTTTTAGTGTACTTCCATAGCTACTGATGCGCATGCATACGGATGGCTTATATCTTAGCACATTTTGAAAATAAAATTTTAAATAAAAACAACAATGAAGACAATTCAATCAATCATGCTCAACACCGTGATCTTTTTCATGGGAGCATCCATACTTTTAACATCATGTAAAAAAGAAAACATGACTGAACAACCTAAAAGCACAAACGAAGTGCAAGGTTTAAAACTCGTTTCAACCTTAGAAAACAACACCCATAAAATCAATTTATATACACTAAACGGGAAATTTTCTATGGGGTATAACTCAGTATTCTTTCAAATAAAAAATACAGATGGAAGTCTTGTAAAGAATGCAACTGCAACCTGGCAACCGATGATGCACATGATGAAAAAATCTCACTCATGTCCTTCATCCTCTATCAAGAAAAAAGCAGGTGCAACATCTACCTATCAAGGCAGCATTGTTTTTCAAATGGCAAGCAATGACCAAGAATATTGGGAACTCACAGTGAACTACACCATTGATGGCAAAGAATACAGTGCTACTGACACCATAGTTGTAGAAGCAGTAACCAATCGTGTTGTCTCTGTGTTTAAAGGAAGTGACAACATTTCATACATTATCGCATTGGTTGAACCAAGCCAGCCAAAAATCGGGATGAACGCAATGAAAGCCGTTTTATACAAAATGGTTGACATGAATGCATTTGAGCTTGTACAAGGGTTTAAAATCAATATCGACCCTCGTATGCCTGATATGGGCAATCACAGTTCCCCTAACAATATCAACTTGATTGAGGACAATGAAATGTATGTTGGAAGTGTAAACTTTACAATGACAGGTTTTTGGAGAATCAGTTTGATGGTATATGATTCATCTGACGACCTTATCAAAGGAGAAGAAGTAACAATAGACAACCCAAACAGCAGTTTGTTTTTTGAAGTAGGATTTTAAATTTTTCATAGTGCAACGGTTTCAAACATGTAGGGATATGGCGCAGATAAAAAATCAATTTTCTGTATGTAACAACTCCCATATCCCTGCCCTGTTGCATTACGTTCAAAAAATGAAAGCAACTTTATTCAGTTTTATTTGTTTATGTCCTTTTGCAATATCAGCACAAGAAAGTCCCAATGATTCAATCAGTAACAAAATATTGGACGAGGTCAATATTGAAAGCAAGCGTTCAACTAAAGACGTTGCTCGCAAACCTCTGACAAGTTTGGAAGGGTTTTTAGAAGGCAACAAATCCATCAATTTAGTTCGGAGGGGTGCTTACGCATGGGAACCATTTTTGAACGGTATGAGTTCTGAACGTAGTGTCATTACCATAGATGGCATGAGGATTTATGGGGCGTGTACCGACAAAATGGACCCTGTAACTTCTTATGTTGAAATTTCTAATCTTTCAAAAGCATCCATACACAGTGGTCAAAGCAGTTCTGTTGGAGGCTCCTCCATTGCAGGCAATCTTGACTTGGTGAGAAGAAAGGGAAATTTTGGTGAAAAGAATTTTAAAAGCTCAGTATTTTCAGGATTAGAAACCAATAACATGCACAAAATACTCGGAACGAGCATTGCATTTTCAAGTCCCAAATTTTTCTCAGACTTCGATTTAAGTTTTCGCGATGCCGGAAATTATAGAGCAGGTGGCAATCAAGAAATTCTAAATTCTCAATTTACCAAATACAATACATCTGCCATCCTTGGGTATAAGATTAATGCGCACCAAGAATTAGAAGCATCTGTGATTTACGACATCGCCACTGACATAGGTTATCCTGCGCTCCCTATGGATGTATCTTTGGCGCGGGCAATCATTGGCTCATTGGAATATTCTCGACATCATATTTCACATCATGTTAAATTATGGAAAACCAAAATCTATTATAACCATGTAAAACACATCATGGACGACTCACACCGCCCCGATGTACCCATTAGAATGGATATGCCCGGACTTAGTTCAACTGCCGGATTTTACTCATTTGTTCAAGGGAAAAGCGGAAGTCATTTGTGGAAGAGTACATTGAGCGGACATCATAATAATTCCTATGCAGAAATGACTATGTATCCCGCCAATCCTAACAGCAGCCCAATGTTTATGCTGACTTGGCCCGATGTTAACACCAACTACATAGACTTTTTTATTGAGGATTATATTCCTTTAACTTCCAAACTAAAATCCTTATTTAGTATGGGTATTGCCTTGCACAACAATACTATTCAAAACGAACTTGGCATTAACAGTTTAAGAATTTTTTATCCGCAATTTCAGGATTCAAAAAACAGATTATTAAAAAGACTTTCGGGTACTTTACTTTATGAACCCGGCAGGTGGAATATTTCCTTGAGTTTAGAATATGGCGAACGTGCTCCCAGCGTGTCAGAAGGATATGGGTTCTACCTTTTTAATAGTTTTGATAAATACGATTATATAGGCAACCCGGAGATGAAGAATGAAAAAAGTGCCAATGTGAGCGGCAAGATTGCATACAAATCCAACCGATTTTCATGCAAACTCAACAGCTCATTTTTTTATCTTTCAGATTATATCATTGGAATCCCTGACAGCAGTTTGGTTCCTATGACCCTTGCAGCAGATGGCATTCGCGTTTACACCCAAATTCAACATGCGCAAATCTTTAATTCATCGATCGAATGTAGCTACCATTTTCACAAGAATTGGGTGTGGACTTCAAGTTTAAGTTATCGCAAAGGCGTTGGCGCGACTATCGGGAATCTGCCTCTCATCCAACCTTTTTCTTACTCAAGTGAAATCCGTTTTGCCACCAAGACCTTTGACATAGAAGCAAAATTCTCTGGTGCTGCATCCAACAAATCATTTAACCCTAACTTTGGAGAAACATCCGTAAAACCTTACTCACTTTTTGATATATCCGCTTCTAAACATTATAAATGGAAAAACCAGCGTCTCAATATCAAAATCGGGGCAGAGAATATTTTTGATGTCAAATACACTACGTTCTCGGATTGGAATAGAATCCCACGACCCGGACGTAATTTCTATGTGAATCTGATTTGGGAAATATAGTAAGAGCCATTGAGAAAATAAAATCAACAAAACGCAGGTTTACTTTGATTTAGAAAACCATTTTTGGGCATTGGGTCTGCGGTGTGGGCATCCTGGCCAACAACACGGTTGTCGCTTCCCTTCTAGCAAGTCATGTATCAAACGTTTGATATGCTCAACTCTAGTTTCGCTCTTCTTCACAATGGTTATCCAACAAATCCATTCATTGCGTTGAATGGGCGTAAGCTTATTCCATTTCTCCAGCGCATCCTCATTTGCAATCAATGGCTGTTGAACGTCTTCCGGCACTTCATGTAAAATACCATTTAAAATAGGCTGATTCATAGGCTTGTTTGATGTCGTTTGTTTTGATTTCGATTGCGTAGCAACTTTATTATAACTGTAACGATTAATACTTGTCAACTCGCATTCAATTATCTCTTGAAAATTTAGTTTGCTAAATTATGTTTTAAAACTGAGCTATGCACTTTGCGGCATTATTTATTCTTAATTCTGTTTCAAATCATTTGAAAACCCTTTATATAACTATACTCTTTTCAAGTTTAAACAACCTGCAAGATTTCCACTTCTGCATTATTAAAATTAAACTTCTCTCCTGCTATCTTTCCTTTGATTGCATGGGCTATTGGGGCGACTCCCGAAATACAGAGAACTTCTTGTCCATTCACGAGCAGTTTACCCAAAGATACAGAAATGAAAAAAGTCTTATCGGATGTCATTACTACAGATCCAAAACCAATTTTTTCATTATTGCTGATTCCCATTCTATCCATTACTTCCAGCATTTTCTTTGTCTCCAACAATTGATTGGAAATTTTTTCACCTTCTTGTTTTAACATCTCAATCCCGGTTTCATATTTATCTCCACTCGAGTTTTTTTCTTCTCCCTCGCTAGCTTCCTCAATATCTGTTAGCATTTTTTTGAACCCTTCTATTTTGTCATAAAGGTTTTGTTTAACTTCTTTAATCAGAAGTCTTTTATAGTCAATATTTAACATAAATGTTTTATTCAGTATCTGTTCTAAAACCGGAGAAATCCTTGCGTTTCAACTCAAAGTGTTTACCCAAATACACCTTTCGCACTAATTCATCATCGGCAAGTTCTTCGGCAGTACCTTGTTTGAGTAATTTACCTTCAAACAACAGATAGGCACGGTCAGTAATACTTAATGTTTCTTGAACATTGTGATCTGTAATCAAAATACCAATATTCTTTGTTTTAAGACTTGCAACAATCCCTTGTATATCCTCAACTGCAATGGGATCAACTCCGGCAAAAGGCTCGTCTAATAAAATAAATTTGGGTTCTGAAGCTAATGCACGTGCTATCTCTGTCCTCCTACGTTCTCCACCTGACAGCACCATTCCGGGGTTTTTTCTTACCTTTTGTAAGCTAAATTCATTTAGTAACGATTCTAATTTATCTTGCTGCACTTCCTTGCTAAGTTTACGCATTTCAAGTATCGCTTTTATATTATCCTCAACGGTAAGTTTTCTAAAAACAGATGCTTCTTGTGGCAAATATCCAACACCCAATTGAGCGCGTTTATACATAGGAAGTTTGGTAATATCTTGTGTATCTAAAAACACTTGTCCTTCATCCGCTTTAACCAATCCAACTACCATGTAAAAAGTGGTGGTTTTGCCGGCTCCATTCGGTCCCAGCAAGCCAACAATTTCGCCTTGATTGACTTCCACAGTTACGTGGTTTACAACAGTGCGCTTTTTATATGTTTTAACAAGATTTACAGCACTTAATTTCATGCTCGGATATCTTTTAGTTTTAACTGAATACTCACACGCCCATTGAAATTATTCCATTCTAAAGAATAACAACAATCAAACCCTTCTTGATTTCTTACTATTGAATATTTATCTGCCATATTAAACCCTATTCCATCGAACACTACGCCACTTTGTTTACCAACAATACGAAGATGTTTTTTTTTCAACACCCTTGAGTTTCCTATATCTTTGATTTTATTAGATCTGAATACAGGGGACATATTGCCTGGACCAAAAGGTTTAAACCTATCCAACAAACGCATAAACTTATCATTGATATCGCTAAAATCAAGTTCGGTATCATATTCAACAGAAGGGTTTATTGCATCTTCTGTAATTGTACTTTGTACCACTTGTTCAAATTTAAGAGCAAACGCATCAAAATGTTCCTTTTTCACACTAAGTCCTGCTGCATACTTATGTCCCCCATATTGCAATACATACTCCCCACAAGAGCCGATAGCTTCATGTATGTCGAATTCCTTTACTGAGCGCGCAGACCCTGTGAGCATACCATCATTTTCACTAAAAATAATGGTAGGTTTATAATGATATTCTATCAACCTGCTGGCAACAATTCCAATCACACCTTTGTGCCATTGATTACCATACAAAACAGTTGTGCGTTTCCTTAAATATTCTTCATTGTTTTGAATTAATTCAAGCGCTTCTTTTGTGATATCAGAGTCCTTATCCTTTCTTTCAGAATTATGTTCATCTAAGACCTTTGCAGCTTTGATAGCTTGGTGAAAATCAGTTTCAATCAGTAATTTAACAGAATCTTTTGCATCAGAAATCCTTCCTGAGGCATTGATTCTTGGTCCCAAGCCAAACACTATATCACCTACCTCATAGTTGTCTTTAATGATATAACTCTGCATCAGTGCTTGCAGTCCTACACATGGGTTGCTATTGAGTTTTTCCAATCCCAAATACATGAGCACTCGATTTTCATCCATCATATCCACAATATCGCTGGCTATACTAACAGCAACCAAATCTAAATATTGCATCACTTTGGATTCATCCATATTGCGTTTGTGAGCTATAGCCTGAATAAGCTTAAACCCAATACCACATCCTGATAACTCTTTGTAAGGATAGGCACAATGAGCTTGCTTAGGGTTCAATAAGGCAACAGTTTCTGGTAATTCTTCACCGGGTAAATGGTGGTCACAAACAATAAAATCTATGTCTAAAGTTTTAGCATAATGAATCAATTCTATACTTCGGGTACCACAATCGAGTGCAATAATTAATGAGAAACCATTTGTTTTAGCCCAATCAATGCCGATTTTGGATACACCATAGCCTTCTTTGTATCGGTCCGGTATGTAATAATCAATTTTATCTTGCTCCCACAACTCTCTTAAGAACGAGTAAACTGTTGCTACCGAAGTCGTTCCATCAACATCATAATCACCATAAATAAGGATTTTCTCACCGTGTTGCAATGCGTTTTCTATTCTTTCAACTGCACGCTCCATATCTTTCATTAGATAAGGGTCATACAATTGAGAAAATTTTGGTTTAAAAAATGCTTCTGCTTGGTCATAAGTCTCTACTCCTCGTTGCACCAACAGTGTGGCAATCTTTTCAGGAATATTCAACAAATTAGAAAGGTGTTCAATCTTACGTCTATCGGGTTGTGTTTTCTCTTTCCAAATAAATTCCATGATTGCTTTTGATGACGGCAAATGTAAGCTATAATGAGATTATAAACTGTTGAAATTTCAATCAATCACAGCGAAAAAAACGTCAATTTATTGCGTCTTATTTGCTAATTGTCCACAAGCAGCATCAATATCCTTGCCCCTGCTGCGTCTGATTACCGCCAGCACATCGTGTTTTTTAAGAATAGAGGCAAAACGTTCCATTTTGGTAATGTTTGAGGCTTTAAAATCTGCGTTATCAATAGGGTTGTATTCAATTAAATTCACTTTTACTTTAGGAATTTTACTTGCAAATTTGACAACGTTCAAAGCGTCTTCATCAGAATCATTGGTGTTGTTAATGACAACATATTCCAATGTAATTTGATTTTTAGTTTTAGAATAGAAATAGCGTAACGCTTCTTGCAACTCTTCTAAAGGATTCGAATCGTTGATAGGCATAATGGCAGAACGTTTCACATTATCAGCCTCATGCAAAGAGAGCGCAAGATTAAACTTCACACCGTCATCTGCCAGCTTCTTTATCATCTTGGCAATCCCTGATGTTGATACAGTAATCCTTTTTGCAGCCATCCCTAAGCCTTGTTCTGAAGTGATATGTTCTACACTTTGCAAAACATTTTGATAATTCAACAATGGCTCTCCCATCCCCATATAGACAATATTACTTAAAGGAAGTCCATAGTATTCTATGGCTATTCTATTAAGCTCAACCACTTGGTCATAAATTTCTCCTGCTTCCAGGTTTCTTTCTCTTTTCAAATAACCCGTAGCACAAAACTTACAGTTGAGACTACACCCTACTTGTGAAGAAACACAAGCTGTCATCCTTGTTTCAGTAGGTATCAAAACGCCTTCTACAATATTCCCATCAAACAACTTAAATGCACACTTGACAGTTGTATCAGCACTCTTTTGGGTTGCAGTAGTAACCAAACTGCGTATTTCAAAATTCTCTTTGAGTTTTTGTCTTAACGCTAAAGACAAGTTTGTCATGTCATCAAAACTATGCGAAGAAAACTTCCACAACCACTCATAAACTTGTTTTGCCCTAAATGGTTTTTCATCCCAACTTTTAAACTTCTCTGTAATTTCATTCAGAGACAGCTTCCTGATATCGATTTTTGATTCCAATTGAATTGACTAAATAATAATAAGACTTACAAAAGCAAGTCAAGTTCCTTATGCTTCATACCATACATCTCTGCTAATATTGGACTTGTCAACTGTCCATAGTACACATAGACTCCTCTGCGTGTACCAACCATCATTTTTAGATAATCGTTAAAACGTCCGTACTCCGAAATTTCCATCAGTAGTGGAGTAAGAATATTGCTCAGCGCGTAACTTGCAGTACGGCTCACACGCGATGTGATATTTGGTACACAATAATGAATGACATCATGCTTTCTAAAAATGGGTTTTTCGTGAGTTGTAATTTCAGAAGTTTCAAACACACCCCCATGATCAATAGAAATATCTATGATGACAGACAATGGCTTCATATTCTCTACAAACTCTTCAGGAATAATCACAGGTGCCAACCCTTTTTTACCTCTAAGAGCACCAATCGCAATATCACAAGTCTTCAGCGCTTCTTTTAAAATTTTTGGGTGCAAGGTAGATGTGTAAACTTGTTGCCCGACATTTTCTTGCAACCTTCTCAATCTATATAATTCATTGTCAAAAACTTTGACAGAAGCCCCCAACCCCAATGCTGCTCTTGTTGCATATTCTCCAACCGAGCCGGCTCCAATAACCACAACTTGTGTTGGAGGAATACCTGTAAATCCACCAAGCAATTTGCCTTTGCCAACATGTGAACTACCAAGATATTCAGCACCTATCAAAACGCTGGCATGTCCTGCGATCTCACTCATTGCTCTAACAATAGGGAAACTACCGGATTCGTCTTCGAAAAATTCATAAGCAATGGCAACAATTCTTTTTTGCATCATTTTTTTCAAAATGACAGGGTCTAAATTTTTAACTTGAAGAGCTGAAATAAGAATCTGATCTGGTTTCATTAAATCAACCTCTTGCGCAGTAGGTGGCGCTACTTTGATAACTATATCTGCTTTATAAATTTCCTCTTTAGAACTTACAATAGTTGCACCGGCTTCGGCATATTGTACATCAGGAAAATTGGATGCTTTTCCGGTATTTTGTTCAATAATAATTTGATGTCCGTTGTTCACTAAAAAATGTACAGCTGACGGGGTTAAAGGCGTACGATTTTCTTGATATGTGATTTCCTTTGGAATACCGATAAACAAGTTGTTTTTTTTCTCTTTAAGCGGTGCAGCCATTTCTTGAGGCTGCATGACGGCTTCTTCGGCTAATTGTTTAAGGGAATTGTAGCTATTCTTTGTCATAAATTTAGGATGAAAATTCCTTATACAAACATACAAAGAATTTCTGCAAAGATAGTACTATTGAAAGAGTCTCGATTTGGAAAAATATTTCAAATTATCATAGCATCCACATATTTAAGAGGGGGCTTCAACTTTTGAATAAACACAAAAAGCCTCCTAAAAAAATAGGAGGCTTCTTGATACAAATTCTAGACTAACTTAAGATACTTTTTTTAAGATAGCATCGAATGCTTCAGGGTTGTTCATTGCTAAGTCTGCAAGAACTTTTCTGTTCACATCGATATTGTTTTCTTTCAATTTATGCATAAATTGAGAGTAAGAAATTCCACGTTCTCTTGCAGCAGCATTGATACGGATAATCCACAATGCTCTGAAATTACGTTTTTTGGTTTTTCTGTCGCGGTATGCATACTGCATCCCTTTCTCAACTGCATTTTTTGCAACTGTCCAGACATTTTTTCTACGTCCGAAATACCCTTTAGCTCTTTTTAGAACTTTTTTTCTTCTGGCTCTTGAAGCCACATGATTAACTGACCTTGGCATAATTTATATTTATTTTTTGCTCCCTAAGCGTTTGCTACAAACAAACTTCAAGCTTGGGCGCGGGTTTATTTAATTTCAATTAATTACTTTCCGATAGTTAACAAAAACTTCACATTAGAGGTATCAGCAACATCAACAATCGTTGACTTACCTAAGTTTCTTTTCCTCTTGGTTGATTTCTTTGTCAGGATATGGCTTTTGAAAGCCTTATTTCTTTTAATTTTACCTGTTCCAGTAAGACTGAATCTTTTCTTAGCACTGGAATTTGTTTTCATCTTTGGCATAATACAGCTATATTATATTTTTATTTTTTACTTCTTAATTTTACCGGGAGAAAGCATGATAATCATCTTCTTACCTTCCAACACCGGCATTTGATCTACCTTAGCAAAACCATCTTCTGTTATCTCCTGTATAAAACGAAGCAACAGCGCCTCTCCTCTTTCCTTAAACACAATGGTTCTACCTCTAAAGAATACAAAAACTTTCACTTTAGCTCCATCTTCTAGAAAAGATCTCGCATTCTTGAGTTTAAAAGCATAATCATGATCATCAGTGTTAGGACCGAAACGGATTTCCTTCACTACTGTAGGCGTAGCATTAGCTTTTATCTCTTTTTGCTTCTTCTTTTGCTCGTATAAGAACTTTTTGTAGTCCATAATTTTAGCAACCGGAGGCTCTGCATTGGGAGAAATAACCACAAGGTCTAACCCTTGTTCGTATGCCAATTTGAGAGCATCTGCAGTGTCCATTATGGAATTATTGGTATTTTCACCCACTAATCTCAGATGGGATTCTTGAATATTCTCGTTAATGCTGTGCAGGTTCTCTTTTATAACCCTTCCAATAAACTTTTTTGCCAAATTATGTACTTAGTTTTGTAATTCTTCTTTAATGGTTTTTTGTATCAACTGAGCGAAATCTTCAACCTTCATACTACCCAAGTCCACACCCCCATGTTGCCTTACAGAAACAGTCCCTTCCGCCATTTCCTTCTCTCCTGCAATCAACATAAAAGGTATCTTTTGTACCTCTGCATCTCGTATCTTCCTTCCCGTCTTTTCCGACCTCGCGTCAATCGAGCCGCGAATATCGTATTTTTTTAGTATGTTAAAAACTTTTTCTGAATATTCTTGAAATTTATCGCTGATGGGGAGAATGATATATTGATCCGGAGTTAACCACAAAGGAAATTTACCTGCAGTATGTTCAAGTAAAACAGCGACAAAACGTTCCATAGAACCAAATGGGGCGCGGTGAAGCATCACGGGGCGATGTACTTTATTGTCACTGCCAATGTATTCCAACTCAAATCTTTCAGGCAAATTGTAATCCACTTGAATGGTACCCAACTGCCATGAACGCCCAATTGCATCTTTTACCATAAAATCTAATTTAGGTCCATAAAAAGCTGCCTCTCCATATTCTATAACGGTCGGCAAGCCTTTCTCTTTGGTTGCCTCAATAATATCGTTTTCGGCTCTCTCCCAATTTTCTGCACTTCCAATATACTTGCTTCTATCATTTTGATCTCTCAATGACACTTGGGCAGTAAAGTTCTCAAACTTTAAAGTTTTGAAAATGTATAAAACAATGTCAATTACATTATTAAACTCTTCTCGCACTTGATCCGGACGACAAAATATATGGGCATCATCTTGTGTAAAACCACGCACTCTGGTTAAACCATGTAATTCCCCACTCTGCTCATATCTATACACAGTTCCAAATTCGGCATAACGAATAGGCAACTCTTTATATGAATGAGGTTTGGCTTTGTAAATTTCACAGTGATGGGGACAATTCATCGGTTTGAGAAGGAATTCCTCTCCCTCGGCAGGAGTATGAATGGGTTGAAAGGAATCTGCTCCATATTTTTCATAATGTCCTGATGTTATATACAGTTGTTTATGTCCAATATGAGGAGAAATTACTTGCTCATATCCAAACTCTTTTTGCTTTTGCATGAGAAAAGTTTGTAACCTGCCTCTCAAATCAGCTCCTTTGGGCAACCAAAGTGGAAGTCCTTGTCCAACTTTGGTTGAAAAAGTAAACAATTCCAACTCCTTACCCAATTTGCGATGGTCGCGTTTCTTCGCCTCTTCTAACAATACCAAGTACTCTTCTAGCTCGGACTTTTTTGGAAAAGTAATGCCATAGACACGGGTAAGTTGCTTTTGTTTTTCATCTCCACGCCAATAAGCTCCGGCAGTCGCGGTCAATTTCACTGCTTTAATATGACCTGTATGAGGAATATGTGGACCTTTGCACAAATCTGTAAAGTTCCCTTGTGTATAAAAGGTTATTTTCCCGTCTTCCAACTCATTTAACAAGTCAATTTTATAAGGGTCTTGTTTGGCAGTAAAATAAGCAATGGCTTCTGATTTAGATATCGGTTTACGTATGTATTCAGCATTATTTTTTGCCAACTCCATCATCTTTTTCTCAACTTTATCAAAATCATCAGAAGAGAAATTATAGAGTCCAAAATCTATATCGTAATAGAAACCATTTTCAACCGGAGGACCAATACCCAATTTAATACCGGGATAAAGGGATTCTAACGCTTCTGCCAATAAGTGAGCAGACGAATGCCAAAAAGTACTCTTACCTTCTTTGTCGTCCCATTTAAGCAATTGAAAATTCGCATCTTTCTCTATCGATCGTGACAAATCCCATACTTCTCCATTCACTTTGGCAGCTAACACCACCCTTGCAAGACCCTCGCTAATACTTTGCGCAATCTGCATACCGGTAGTTCCCTTTGGATAATGCCTAATACTGCCGTCAGGAAGGGTAATATTGATTTCAGACATAATTGTTTTGAATAATTTACTAAAATAGGGCTGCGAATTTAATAGAAAAGTCAAGCTCTTTTAAACTCAATTTCACTTTCATATTCATTCATCAAATTCAAGTTCATTTAAAGCACTTCTAAGTTCTGAAAGTGCGTGCATATCTCTAATCTTTTGTGTGATTTCTATTCCTTGTTTGTAAATCTCTTTGGCTTTTTCAAATTCCGATTTTGCTTCATATAGTTTAGCCAAATGATAATAAGTGGCTACATATTCGGGACTATCGTGAATGAGAGCCAAAAACTGCTGTTCAGATTGTTCATATTGCCCCATATTAAAGAGCTCTAAAGCCATGGCATAACGCAAAAAGGCATCGTCTGGCGTAACTTCTAACAAACTTTTTAACTGTAACAACCTAGCCTCTCTTGGATTATTCATTATTTGTTGTGATAAATTTTGTGATACAAGCTGTCAATAGTAACTTTGCAAACTTAAACAGAAATCCATAATATGAAGATATTAGTGTGTATGAGTGTGGTTCCGGATACAACCACCAAAATAACGTTCGTTGAAAATAATACAAAATTCAACACACAAGGTGTCCAATTTATCATTAACCCTTATGACGAAGTATCTATTACAAGAGCATTAGAACTTACTGAAAAGCACGGTGGCACTGTCAGCCTTATGCATGTTGGCACAGCCGAAAACGATGCTGTCATTCGTAAAGGATTAGCAATTGGGGCACATGATGCTTATAGAATTAATGCCGATGCTGTTGATGGTCAATTTGTAGCAGAACAAATTGCTGCATTTGCCAAAGACAAAGGATTTGACATCATCTTCACCGGTAGAGAATCTATTGATTATAATGGTGGGCAAGTATGTGGGCTTATTGCTGAATTATTAAAAATTCCGGCAGTAAACATTGTAACCTCCATTGAAGTAGATGGCACATCTGCAACTTTAACAAGAGATATTGATGGTGGAAGCGAAAAACTAAACTGTCCGCTGCCGATGGTGGTAAGTGCACAAAAAGACCTTTGTGAACCAAGAATCCCCAACATGAGAGGTATAATGTCAGCAAGGACCAAACCATTGAATGTTGTCGAACCAGTTTCAGTAGAAGCATTTGGCAGTTATCAACGTTTTGAAAGCCCAAAACCAAAAGCCGCAGTCAAATTAATCGACCCTGAACACCCGGAAGAACTCATTCAGTTATTAAGAAACGAAGCTAAAGTTATTTAAAATTTTATAAATCGAAACATTATGTCAGTAGTAATATTCGCAGAAAATTCAGATGGCAAATTCAAAAAAGGTGTTTTTGAAGCAGCCACATACGCATACAAAACAGCATCCAAAATCGGAACCGAAGCTCATGCCCTTGTAATTGGCAATGTGCAAGATGAAGATTTGAGTAAATTAGGCATATACGGTATTTCCAAAGTATTAAAAATAGCAACTCCTGCTAATGAGTTTCACCCCCAACCATGGAGTGAATTAATTGCTCAAGGATATAAAAACTTAGGAGGTACTGTTTTGGTCGTTTCAAATACATATACAGGCAAATCAATCGCTCCGTCTATTGCCGTTAAACTCAATGCCAGCTTAGCAACTAATGTTGTAGAGCTACCTGATACAGATAACGGTTTTAGTGTAAAAAGAGGAGCATTCTCCGGCAAAGGATATGCTTACGTTTCTCTATGCAGAGCAAACAAAGTGATTGCACTCACTCCCAACTCCATTGATGTTGAAGAGAATGAAGTAACAACATCCTTCGTTTCTGAGACTATTGGAACACAAGCATCTGTTACGAATGTAATAGAAATATCAAAAACACAAGGCAAGATTCCACTCACAGAAGCAGAAATCGTGGTTTCTGCCGGCAGAGGGATGAAAGGACCTGAAAATTGGGGAATGGTTGAAGAACTTGCTACTATTTTGGGCGCAGCAACTGCCTGCTCTAAACCCGTGAGCGACATGGGTTGGAGACCACATTCTGAGCACGTGGGACAAACCGGTATTACGATAAAACCTAACCTCAATATCGCAATTGGAATTTCCGGTGCTATACAACATTTGGCTGGCGTGAGCTCAAGTAAAGTAATTGTTGTTATTAATACTGATCCTGAGGCACCATTTTTTAAAATCGCTGATTACGGAATTGTTGGCGATGCATTTCAAGTGCTTCCCAAGCTCATTGCTGCCGCAAAAGCGACCATGAACAGTTAAACTAAATAGAAAAGATAATGGGTAAAGTCCTTGTTCAAGTGGATGAAATTATTCTTGGAGCAATCCACTCCACTTATCAACTTATCTTGAAAGAGGTCAAGGGGAATAGGAAATTACCCATTATTATAGGCATACCCGAAGCGCAATCTATTGCACTTGCTATTGAACACAAGATTCTCAAACGACCCAATACACACGATCTCGTTCACTCAATCAGTGATAAAATCAATCTGACCATGAAGGAAATCTTCATAAACAGATTTGAAGACGGTGTATTTTATGCCATTATTACTTTTGAACAAAATGGTACTTTTTATGAAATCGATTCTCGCACCTCAGATGGAGTAGCGCTTGCCGTAAGGTTCAATGCTCCGATTTATATAGATGAACGTGTTTTGGCAGAAACCGGAGTAGATATCACAACTGAAGATTTTGATACACCAGGGAGAATAGTTGAAGATTTTGAACCACCCCAACCCAAATCTTTCAAAGAAGAATTAGAACTGATGAGTATGTCAGAATTAGAGCGTCTTCTACAAGAAGCATTAGTCAAAGAAGATTATTTTACCGCAGCCACTATTCGCGATGAAATTTCAAAGAGAAAATAAAAGTCTTTAATATTTATTTACATCAATTCACCCTCTTACCATTTCAAAGATTCTTTTAGAATCTAAGCTGAGAAATGTAAACAGCAACACCGTGAATGCAATAAATGAGCTACCTCCATAACTAAAAAACGGTAGAGGAATACCAATCACCGGCACTATCCCTAATGTCATTCCTATATTAATAAAGAAATGCATCAATAGAATTGAAAAAAGTCCATAACCAACCACCCTACTATATGTGGTGCGCTGTCGTTCCGCCAAAAAGAGAATTCTTCCCATAAAAACCAAGTATATTATAATCATGGAAGCTGTGCCAATAAACCCCCATTCTTCTCCAATCGTGCAAAAAATAAAATCCGTACTCTGTTCAGGCACAAACCCCATCAAAGTTTGTGTGCCTTGCATAAAACCTCTACCGGTCAATTGACCTGCACCAATGGCTATTTTTGACTGATTCACATTATAACCAATTCCCATCTTATCCTCTTTAAGGTTGAGTGTAACTAAAATCCTATCTCGCTGATACTGCTTTAATACTTTATTGAAAAAGAAATTAACCCCAACATTGATAGCTAAAGAACCAACAACAATAAGAAACACCAAGAGTAACGCTTTTTTGTATCTTCTCAGCACAAAAGCAGCAATAGCACCTAAAGCAACAATCCCAATGGCGATCGTATAGCTATGAAAATAATTATCAAAAATAATGGACAAAATAAACAATAAGACAACCCAAAGCCCCATCACAAGAATATATCCAGGCATGCCTTCTCTAAAAAAAACCAATACAAAACTAAAGAACACTAAGGCAGAACCTGTATCATTTTGCGCTAATGTAAGCAGAAAAGGCAGACCCACAAATGTCATACAAATACCTATGTTTCTATATCCTTTGAAAGAAATGCCATACCCATCCAGATACTTAGCAATTGCCAACACAGTAGCATATTTAGCAAACTCAGCAGGTTGCAGTCGAAAACTCCCAATGCTTATCCAGCTTTTAGAGGCAGCAATAGTCGTCCCAATTACTAACACTAAGACAAGCAACCCAATTACAACAGCATAAATTCCATAAGAAGTTATATGAAAAAAAGTTGGTGTTAATAGCATAAAGAAAAAGCCAATGCCTAATGCAACTGCCATAAATATCAATTGTTTACCATGATTCTTTGAAATATCCCAAAACACCGCATCATCTATTGATGTTGATGCAGAAAACACATTCAACACCCCAAAGGTTGAGAGTATTAAGAATAAAATGATGGTTAACCAATCCGGTCTGGGCTTTTCTTGAAAAATTCCTGGATTGTAGTAATTAACCATGCAGCAAAAGTAATATTAAGAACCCTACCATGTATGATCTGCAATTATTTTCCATCCATCATTTTCAAAGAATTTGAATAACAATGAAAATTTACCGCTTAAAACCGTATCCTGTCTTGAAACAGTCCAACTACCCGGCACTAAATATACATGACTTTCTACCGGAATCATCTTTTCAATTTCAAACTTCAGTTGACCTCTTTTGGCATCACTCTCAAAATAGCCTTTTTGATAAGAATCATACAAACGCTGCCAGCCATATTGCACACCGGAAAATGTAAGAAAGGGTAATGAGTCTGACTTCCAATATAATGACATAAACCCCGACAAATCGCCATTGTTCCAAGAATCTGATTGCGCTGTTATCAGCTGCGGTATTCGAGTAGCCTTACTTTGCTCCTGCTTTTCGTAACTTTTCTTCATAGCTGGTATCACATAACTTCCCAACAAAGCAGCAATTAGAAAAAACAATAATGCACCCGCTGTTTTTTTGTTCATTTAGTAAAATTGTATTTAAGTGACACTTGAATCAAATTATGATACACTCCATTTCGTCTGAATTGATCAATTGGCGAAGGAAGCAAATAAAAATCTCTTTTAATGATTGTTCTTATTGAATATTCATAACCAATAAACAAAGCAAATTGCTCATTAAAAGCATATTCCCCTCCACAGTGCCACAAATAATCCACATTTCTCAACCCTATAATTTCCTTTGCAGAACCTCCATCATCAAATTTTGAGCTAAATACATAAGCCCAAGTCAAACCGGAACGAAATGCAAATTTTTTGTGAATATAACGGTAATATAATGGTAGTTCAACATAATGATAGGAATAAATTAAGATAGGATCAAGTCCTTCAGGGTCGCGTCTATTCCTACTCCCCTTTCCCATATACATCAAATCAAATCCTATAGAATGCTGCTTATCTGGCAGTACATAATGCAAAAAGACACCTCCATTAAACCCAAGTTTATTATACCCTGCATTCCTATCCCCGTCAACTTGGGAAGCATTAAATCCTCCTTGTAAACCACCCTCAAATTGTTGAGTATACACAGGTTCATTCAAAACGATGAGCATAACCAATATAGCAAACAAATTCTTCATAGCAGTCAAAGGTAACTCTATTTACTGGTTTCTCATGATGAATTTATCAATCGAAATTAAGCTAAATAAGATAAGCATAACAAGAATAATGAATATATATCTATATACCAATCGATCCACTGCTCACTTTACAATCAAATTTTGTTACAAATAAAAAAGTTATTGTAGTCAATAATTATTATACTATTATTGCACTACATTTATTATTATAAACTAAAATTTACAACTATGGAAACTATTGACATGTCACAATTTGACCAAAATCAGGGTCTCATTGCAGCTTTATTTGCCGGTATCGGCATGGGATTAATGATTTTTTATATATTAATCTTAGCATTGATTATTATTAGCTTATGGAAAGTGTTTGAGAAAGCGGGAAAACCTGGATGGGCGGCAATAGTACCCATATACAATATTGTCATCTTACTTGAGATTGTCAAGAAACCAACTTGGTGGATACTATTATTACTAATCCCTTTTGTCAATGTTATTATAGCTATTATCATATACATAGAGTTAGCAAAAGCATTTGGTCAAGGCGTGGGTTTCGCTATCGGACTGCTACTCTTAAGTATAGTCTTCTTCCCTTTGTTAGCATTTGGCGACTACAAGTATGGCTATATTGAAGACAACGCAAACACCCAATCATAGTCATCTCAAATTCTGAAAGAAACACCTTAAGCTCCCAACACAATTGGGGGCTTTTTTTTTGAAACAATTCAACCCTATCAAATCAACAACTATCAAACATTCACTGTATCTTTGACAACCCATTTAATCACTCACAAATGAAACCCGAAAGTTTAATGATGTCGCACGGCTATAAGCCGGAATTATCAGAAGGTGCAGTAAAAAGCCCAATATTCATGACTTCTACCTTTGTATTCAATACTGCAGAAGAAGGCAAAGCATTTTTTGAAATAGCTTATGGACACAGGGCAAAACGCAAAAAGGAAGAGCTTGGATTAATCTATAGCAGGATAAATAATCCTAATTTAGAAATTTTCGAAAATCGTCTTTGTTTGTGGGAAGAAGCGGAAGATTGCTGTGTTTTTGAAAGTGGCATGGCTGCGATTTCAACAGTATTCTGGGAGTTTTTACGTCCCGGTGATGTGTTATTAATGAGTAGTCCGGTTTATGGTGGCACTGACCATTTTGCAAAAAAAGTACTCCCTCAATTCGGAATCAAAGTGGTAGAATTTGGTATCAACCAATCCAAGAAAGAAATAATAGACATGCTTAAAAAGAACGGACTGTCGGATAAGGTAGCACTCATCTATACAGAAACACCTGCTAATCCAACCAACGATCTCATTGACATATCGGTTTGCAAAGAAGTAGCGGGATACTTGTCAAAACCAGGCAAACAAGTTTATGTAGCTGTTGACAATACCTATATGGGTCCGCTATGGCAACATCCGCTTCAACATGGGGCAGACCTTGTGTTGTATTCTGCAACTAAATACATTGGCGGACATAGCGATATAATTGCCGGTGCTTGTCTTGGAAACAAAGAGATAATGCCAAGGGTCAGGGCTATGCGAACATTCATGGGCAACATGGCTAGTCCCCATACAGGATGGTTGTTACTTAGAAGCCTCGAAACCCTCAAGGTCCGAATGGACACACAGTCAGCCAATGCTGATAAGATTGCCGCCTTTCTTAACAAACATCCCAAAGTCGAAAAGGTATATTATCTTGGAAACATTCCTGCACAAAGCACACAAGGAAAAATCAAGAAGAAACAGTGCCTAAGTAATGGAGCGATGATTTCATTTGAAATCAAAGGAGGCGAGAAAGATTCCTTTAAGTTTCTCAATTCATTGCGACTCATCAAACTTGCAGTAAGTCTTGGCAGCACTGAAAGTCTGGCAGAACATCCTGCAACCATGACCCATTGCGATGTCAACCCTGACGAAAGAAAAAAATTATCCATTACTGAAAAGATGGTGAGATTGTCAGTAGGAATTGAAAATTACGAAGATATCATTGCTGATATTAAACAGGCTCTCGACAAAGTCTAACATGGTGAGCCAAATCTCAACTGAGAGCTTTAACCCAGTATCTTCATTTTGGCAAACTTAAGTACTAAGGTCTTAGAACCACTTTCTTCAAAATTCACCACCGCCTTACTATTAACCCCTTCACTACTTACAGACTCAACGATACCTTTTCCAAAGCGTTGATGCATCACCCGCGTTCCTGTAGTTAGCGCACTTAAATCATCCGGCTTAAAGTCAGAATCCGTTATCTGTTGCTTAGGGGTAGCAAATTGATTGCGATAAGCAGGATTAATTGAAAACTTATTTGTTTGATTTGACAAAGGCTCATGCTTGCCAAAAACTGATGATTTATCAGGCAACGGCTGACCTTTAAACATAGCATTCACGTTGAGATAACGAGGTTCTATCTCCGTAAGGAAGCGGCTTGGCTCACAATATAACAACGTGCCATGTCTATACCGAGACGTAGCATAACTCAAATGCAATTTCTTTTCTGCTCTTGTCACCGCTACATAAAACAGCCGTCTTTCTTCTTCTAAGTCTGCCCTACTCTGGAGTGTCATAAACGAAGGGAATAAATTTTCTTCTAACCCCACAACAAATACTGCAGGAAATTCTAATCCCTTGGAGGCATGGATGGTCATCAATTTTACTTTTTCAGTTTCATCCTCATCTTGTTTGTCTGCATCTGTGAGCAGTGCCACATCTTGTAAAAAAGCATCAAGTGTTTTATCTGCTTCATTTGTGTCATCCTCACAAAACTCTTTGACACCATTGAGCAATTCCATTATATTTTCATAACGCGATATCCCTTCAGGCGTTTTATCATCATGTAAATGCTTTAGCAATCCGGATTGTTTTGCAACATATTCAACAGTATCATAAGCATCCTTTGTGTTGGCAGCATCTCTGAAATTACTGATTAACATGACAAAGTTCTGCAATTTACTAATTGCACTGCCAAAAACATCAAAGTGATGAGCCTTTTCCAACACTTCCCACAAGGACACATTATATTGATTTGCTATATAGACTATCTTCTGAATCGTTGTATCTCCAATGCCTCGAACAGGATAATTAATTATCCGTTTCAATGCTTCTTCATCCTTTTGATTGACCACCAGTCTTAGATAAGCAATAAGGTCTTTAATTTCTTTTCGTTGATAAAACGAAAGTCCTCCGTAGATTTTATACGGAATATTCATCCTTCGCAATGCCTCTTCAAAAGCCCTTGACTGTGCATTCGTTCTATACAGTATTGCTATATCATCGTTTTTGAAGTGGTGTGCGGTAGTGAGCTGATAGATTTGTTGTGCAATCAGCGATCCTTCTTCCTTATCAGTAACCGCTTTAATCACACTGATTTTATCCCCTTCAGGATTAGAAGTCCATATTTTTTTATCTAACTTTTCTTTGTTATGATTAATAATATCACCGGAAGCCGCAACAATTGTTTTGGTTGAGCGATAGTTCTGTTCCAATTTTACAACTTGATATTCAGGGTAATCAATTTCGAAATTCAGAATATTTCGAATGTTAGCTCCTCTAAACGAGTAAATACTTTGAGAATCATCACCTACCACACAAATATTGCGCGACACTGCTACTAACTTTTTGATTATCATGTATTGACAATGATTCGTATCTTGATACTCATCAACTAATACATATTTAAACTGGTGCTGATATTTATTTAACACATCAGGATGTTCCTTCAACAGTTTAAAGGTATTGAGCAGCAAATCATCAAAATCCATCACATTTGATTTGAAGCACCTTTTAGCATATTCTACAAAAATTTCAGCAGTTTTGGGTCTCCCATTAGCCTCATCAGAAACTATATAATCAGAAGTAGCCATGTATTCTTCTGCCGTAATCAAATTATTCTTTGCTGAAGAAATCCTATTGTAGATGACAGCGGTTTTATAGAGTTTATCATCAAGGTTCATTTCCTTAATGATGGACTTTACCATACTCTTGGAATCGTCTGTGTCAAAGATTGTAAAATTATTTTGATAGCCAATCTTTTTGGCTTCCGCTCTTAGGATTCTTGCAAAAACAGAGTGAAAAGTACCCATCCATAAATTCTTTACTTCCGGTCCAACCAATCGTTCTATCCTTTCACGCATTTCACGTGAAGCTTTATTTGTAAAAGTTAAAGCTAAGATATTAAAAGGATCAACGCCATGATACATCAATAAAGCAATTCGATAAGTCAACACTCTGGTCTTTCCTGAACCTGCACCCGCGAGAACCATCAAAGGACCCTCTAAACATTGAACAGCTTCCCTTTGGGACTCATCTAAATCTTTAAGAAAAGGAGCTTCATGCATGTTTTCCTCCATGCTTCAAAAGTACATTTGATTTATTGTGTATTAAAACTATTTGCCCACGTAAAACTCACAAATATTCAAAAATCAGAATATCTTGATTGGAACTGCTATCGGCAGGAGTATTAGCATATTTTCTTTGAACGTAGGGAATTAAGAAACGCATGTCATTATACCATTTATCAAACCCATTAAAATATCTAAAGAGGTAATTCAACATTTCAAATTCATCTTTGAACTCTCTTTTATTCTTTTTCTTAAAAGAGTTCTCCATGTTTTCCATGTAGATTTTAAAATCTAACATGCTCTCAAACCAATTCCTATAAATTGCATAATTGGTATTAGTGGCAGCAATAGCATAAGTTTCTCTGGTTTTAGGGAAGCGCATCCCTGTCAAATTATTGTATTTTTTTGCTAACCAGCTTGGTTTCTTGTCTGCACCCGATTCTTCAATCTTGATTGCCAAAAAGAAAACTGCATACTTTCCCAAATAGTATTCGGCAACACTATACAATTCTTTCAGACTTGGAATTTCTTCTAAATTAAGACTGTCTTCTGAAAACCTAGTAGGCATTTCGCTTTTGAGATACACCAATTTAAAAACTTTCTTGTCAATTTTTGGTGTTTCAACACGTTTCGTTGCAGTATTCACAACAATTAGAAGTATCAGGAGAGGGTACTTTAATATACTCCAGTACTTCTTTTTATTTTTAATGAGTACCATTCAGCCGGCAAAAGTATTTTATTCATTTCTTACCATAATTTAAAAGTTTTCCAAACACGTGGATAAGTTGACGAACTGCCAATTCACTCACATCTTTCACCAGAAAAACGTTTTGTCAATTTTTACTATTTATACAAAGACTCACAGAAATCATAAAAACAACAAATACGCCTCCCAATTTTATACTTTAATCCGTCATATCACACCATTTAAGCATGGATAACAAACAACATTAATCGCTTTCCCGTATTTTTGCACATCTAAATCCTAAGTGTGGAACGAGTAATTCTTTTCTGTTGCATTGCAATTTCTTTACTTTCATGTGAGAATAAAAAAGAAGACCCTAAAGCAATCTTAGGACTTGAGTATTTCCCGATGAACGTTGGCAGGCAGTATATTTACCAAATAGACTCGATCATTTTTGATGATTTTAACCAATCAGTTGACACTTTCAGTTCGCAATTGAGAATTATTTATGCAAATGAATTTAAAGATAGTACATATACACCCTCAATTAGAGTAGAATACGACAATCCGGACAAAGGGTTTAATGAACCCAACAACCGATGGACCAGTGTTATCAAAATGACTAACAATGCGGTTATCAACTATTCAGACACCTTTAGAACCATTAAAATGGTTTTTCCTGTTAAAGAAGGAAGCAAATGGAACTGCAATTTGTACAACAACTTAAATGAGCAACTTTATAAATATAAAAACGTTGGAAAACCTTATGCTGCTGCTAATTTCACATTTTCTAAAACTGCAACAGTAGTGCAAAATGAATTAAAAACATTGCTTACAGAAATCAATGCATTTGAGGTTTATGCCAAGGATGTCGGTTTAATATATGCAGAAAACACTTATATCCAGCGCTTTGACGGAAAAGTATCCGGTCGAAAAATAATTACCACACTGAAAGACTATAATTAAAGGTGAAATTTCAAACTTCCATATTACTGTTGTTTCTGTCTATCCTCCTTTGGGCTTCATGTCGCAAGGATAAATTTGAACAATATGACGAAAACAAATTGGGAGTTGATTACTTTCCTTTAAAACCTAAAATGTACCATGAATACAGTGTTGAAAGGATAACGTTTGATGCCTTTAACCAAAAATCAGATACGGTACATTTGATTATGAGAAACGAACAAGACACTTTTTTCAAAGACAACTTGGGCAGAACCGCAATGCGTTATATTCAATATACAAGAAACATGAATGAAACCCAATGGAGCAGCGAGCGAACCTATTACTATGTAAGCCAAAAAACCCATATTGAATCTGTGGTTGAAAATAAAAGAAGTGTAATACTGACATTTCCTGTGCTTGAAGAATCTGTATGGGACTTGAACACATATAACAAAGAACCTCAATATCTTCTAATTTATGACAAGAAATTAGAGTCGTATAACAATGGATTCATTCAATCCAATCAAAGTATTGAGATTACTCGTTTTGGACGTGATTTGCCCTTTGAAGTAAACTCGTGGAAAGAAATTTATGCCGTTGATATTGGACTTGTATCAAAAGAATATACTAATATTGACCTGTTAGATAATAATTACCCATCAGGAACTAAAGAAAAGATAGAATTAATCAGCTATGGATTTAAATAAAAATGCTAAGATACTCACCTTATTGGTATTGAGTTTCATAACAACGAACATTTTAAATGCACAAGATTCAACAGTAAAAAAACTGCAATTTATTATCTCGTTAAAAGACAAGACAGGAACACCCTTCACTATTGATCACCCTGAGAGTTTTTTGAGTCCCAGAGCAATAGAGAGAAGACAAAGATTGCAAATCCCCATCAATGAAGAAGACCTTCCCCTCAATCCTTCATATAGAGATCAAATATCACAAATACCTGGAGTACATATCCTTTATACTTCTCGTTGGTTCAACAACCTGACTATTGAGTTAGACACCACCATAACTTCAACTCAAGTAATACGAAACCTTCCTTTTGTTAAATCTATCGATTACATTGGAGGAACACCAATAAGAGAACAAAAAGACACCACTCGCACCTCAGAAGATTATTTAACAAGTAACAAAGAATTTGACTACTTGCGACTCAGCTATCATTCCGATAGGTTATTGTCCATTCCTGAATATTACGGCAAAGGATGGGAGCAAATCCAAATGCTATCCGGTCATGTGGTCCACAAAGAAGGTTACACAGGAGCAGGTATATTGATTGCAATGCTTGATGTAGGATATCAGAACTACGACCGCTTACCGATTTTTGACAGTCTCATGGTAAACAACCGTATTATTGCCTACAACGACTTTGTAGATTTTAATGGTAGTGTATGGGAGGATGGTTCACATGGCACAAATGCGTTAAGCTGCATTGCGGCAAATGTTCCAGGAGTTTTTGTAGGAACTGCACCCGAAGCTTACTTTGTACTTGTGAGAACAGAAAATGAAGGTTTTGAATCAAGAATAGAAGAATCAAATTGGTTGGCAGGAGCAGAATACGCTGATAGCATTGGAGCAGATTTAATCAGTTCTTCATTAGGCTATACAACATTTTCAGAGAATGAATTTTCGCACACTTATAGCGATATGAACGGCAAAACCACCGTGATTACACTTGCTGCTGACAAAGCCTATGAAAAAGGAATAATAGTGATGAACTCTGCCGGCAACGAAGGCTACTCTCCTTGGCATTACATTGGAGCACCCGCAGATGGAGAGCATGTTGTAGCTGCAGGAGGCGTTGATGAATATATGTATCCGTCCACATTCAGTTCCTACGGTCCTACATCAGACAACAGAATAAAACCAAATATTTCTGCATTGGCTACAGATGTAATCGTTGCTGAATCCAATGGAGATATTGGTCCTTCTAATGGCACTTCGTTTTCCAATCCTATTCTGAGCGGAATGATGGCTTGTATGCTGCAAGCATGTCCTGACAAGACCCTCGACCAAATATTAGATGCAGTATATAGAAGTGGTTCGCACTACGCTACTCCAAATTCCAGATATGGATATGGTGTACCACATTTTGAAATGGCTTTGGCAATCTTAGGTAAGTTAAAAAACTTTGACCCGAACTATAATCATATTTTTGAAAATGAAATTCAGAAAGGATTTGCATTAGCTACCTTACGTCTTTATTCCGCTTATGTTCAAAAGGTTACAATCACCCTGAAAAAACAAACAGGACACAATAAGTTCTCTAAGATTGTAAAAACAAAAGTAAAATTGAAAGCCGGTGATTTTTATAGCACCCCTTGGCTCATTGATTATTTACAGAAGAAACCTCTTAAAAAGGGATATTATATCATCGAAATTAAGTCAGATTACATGAATTACCAACGCTTGCTTAGCGTTGGAGGATAAGAACAACCTTAGCTGCTGCTTATACATTTTTTTGGGAAAAACCTCCGAGTTTTCAATCTGTGATTTTTGACTGGAACTCCTATAGACACAACTTAAATCTTGCATTATTCTTTCTAATAAAAAAACATTTAGCCGATTGCGAAAAACCAAAACCGGGTGAATATGATATATTTTTCATATATTTGGCGTAGCCAACCAACTATAAAACATACTATGAAATACACAAACTACATCAAAACCATAGTACTTATCTTAGGTTCTACATCCATCTTAAACACAAATATACTTGCTCAAAATTGTGTATGGGAGCACGAATCTGAAATTGATTGCAATTATAATCTTTCAATTGGATTCACTTGCGACTGTGGTTTCAATACCCATGAACATCAATTTACTGCACCTTTTTACTGTCCAACTGACTGTGGTTGCTGGGGCACACCAGGTATATCTCAACGAACAGCAGGTTGTGGAGTTTGTGGTTGGAATGATGATACTTTATACGCACTAATCGGCAACCCTACAACAAATGCATATAAATTTTTGCGTACACAATCAATAGTACCAACACCTTCTGTTCAAGCAGGCATAATTGCTTATGATTGGAGGGATGTAACTCGGCAAGTTAAAGATTGTAACACAACTATAATTAATACACTTTTCTGTTGTGCCAATATAGATCCTGATAAGTGTACGCCTTGTGGCTGTGGAGTGGTTGAAATTGATTAGCTAAACTCTAAAACATATTTACGCCCTGCACACGACCCATATTACCTTCCTTGTCCCAACCCAAGTCCTTAAACATTTACCAATTGTTAAAAAACATGAAATAGATTATTATGAAAAGAACACTACTTCTCTCCCTCATACTACATTTATTTTTTGGATATCGCACTCAGGCGCAAGAGCCTCTGAAGCTTCTGTACTACAAACACTTGGCACGACTGAATGTATCTACTACATATTTCTTTAACAACACATTACTAAATGAAAACGGCTGGCTCTTTGTACGCGTATTAAACGTATATGATTCTTTAGAATTTGATACATACAAAGCAAATAGATTCGAAGACGACAATGGTTCTGGTAGTATCATTTTTGCATTTGATAATAAGGGCATCCTCAGATGGACATTACCCTACAACAAAAAGAACACCACACTGGGTGCTATGGGGCTTATTGGTTCGGGACCAAATAACAGCCTTTATTTTGCCTGTGGGGCAAGAGACTCCATAGTTTTTGACAATGGTTTAAGAATGGATTTTGAACAACCGGACTTTCCTATTGCAATTTGGGGGGTAATTGACTCTACCGGCATCGTTACCAAAATTATTAATCAAAACAATCAACATTCATTTAAAAATGATTTTACACATGACCAATTTTATAACTTTGGTATAATAACAGCATCTTCTACGATGAAAGTTAAATTAACAGACTCCTCGATGAAAGAAGTAATTTACTTTCCACTATCCAGTGCGCGATCTGCAACGATTGACAACAAATTAGATGCTTACTTTGCTTACATTATCAGTCCTAATTCAAATATCAATATTCTTGACACTGCTATTATAACGGTAAGTGGTGAATACAAATGGGTCTTAGTAAAAGTGAGTAAAGAAGGAGATACTTATAAACGCAAATGGATGCATATCGTCATGAATAATAAGAATGACGAACTGCAAGAAAACAAACTCGTAAAAGTGGACAGGCATGGCAATGTCTTTTGGGCAGTTAGACATGGGCAAGATATTATCATTGACAATCACATTATTCCGTTCTATGACAACTTAGCTGCTAATCAGGCTAAAGCAAGTATTCTTCGCTTTGATTCGGATGGCAATTATTTGGGTGCTCATAATGACTCCTCAACATCATCTTATTCTTCAGAGCACAAACAATCCATCTGGTTAGAATATGATAAAGACATGAATGTGTATGCTTACTTCTATTCAAATTCGCGAGTGTATAATTTCGACCAAGTACAATTTGATGAAACTTATAGCCATAGACACAAAATATTGATCTTTGACAACAACAGCAAGACTTTTAACAAGGCATATACACATATAGGAGGAAGATTCGACAAATCTATAGCTCCGCCCCGTTTTATTTTTTGGCATTCTTTAACAAAGTTAGCAAACTACACTTTCTTAGATGGAACATTTATAGAGCCAAAATGGGATAGCGACTATGCTTTTACGGTAATGGACACTATCACTCCAAAGTATCCTGTTGCTGTTCCACAAATTCCTGCTCAAGGCAATGACATCACCATTTATCCCAATCCTTCATCTAACAGCTTCATAATTACAAACAACAACAAACTGTCCGTAGTTTGCTCAGTCTATTCTATGGATATGCGATTGATAGAAAAAATGACTTTAGAGGGTGATGCTACAATTGAGCTTTCTTCAGTCATCAGTCCGGGAGTATATTTCGTGCAATGTCAAAATAGCGAAGGCTTTAGTCAAACAATTAAGATTATTAAACAGTAGGGCTACAAAACCTGTTTTGTAGTACAATAGGATTACTCTAAATATAGAACAATGTTAAAAAAGTAAAGTTGTTAGAACTTCAAATAAAGTCAAACTCATCTCAGTATTGAAACTTTAACCTTTGAAAGAATCATCATTAGAGTATAAAAAAAATGCGACCCATTGAGAGTCGCATTTTTTTATTATTTACAATTTATTTAAACGAGTACAACAATCTTATTATCAAGCACCTCAACAATGCCTCCGCTAATTTCAAATCTTTTGGATTCATTGTGTGTACTTAACTCAACAACACCTTTTACCAAATTAGATACGATAGGTGCGTGTCCTTTAAGGACTTGAAAAGAACCTTTTGCTCCCGGCAATGTTATATTGTCTGCTTGTCCTTCAAAAAGCGTTGTATCCAGTGTAATGATTTTTACTTCTAACATAGAAACAATTATTTAGCTTCTGCCAACATTTTCTTACCTTTCTCAATCGCATCTTCAATTGTTCCAACAAGGTTAAATGCAGCTTCAGGATATTCATCTACCTCTCCATCCATAATCATATTAAAGCCTTTGATGGTATCTTTAATATCAACCAATACACCTGCCAAACCAGTAAACTGTTCTGCAACATGGAAAGGTTGAGACAAGAATCTTTGTACCCTACGTGCTCTGTGTACCACCAATTTATCCTCTTCGCTCAATTCATCCATTCCAAGGATTGCGATGATATCTTGCAACTCTTTATAGCGTTGCAGAAGCTCTTTCACTCGTTGTGCACACGCATAATGTTCTTTACCTAAAATTTCTTCTGTCAGAATTCTTGATGTAGAATCCAATGGGTCAACTGCAGGATAGATACCTAACTCCGCGATTTTACGAGAAAGTACAGTTGTAGCATCTAAGTGAGCAAATGTAGTTGCGGGAGCCGGGTCAGTCAAGTCATCGGCTGGTACATAAACCGCTTGCACAGAAGTAATAGAACCACGGTTTGTAGAAGTAATTCTTTCTTGCATTGCTCCCATCTCGGAAGCCAACGTAGGTTGATATCCCACCGCAGAAGGCATACGTCCCAAAAGTGCAGACACCTCTGAACCCGCTTGTGTAAATCTAAAAATATTGTCAATAAAGAATAAGATGTCTTTTCCTTGCCCTTCTCCTTCACCGTCACGGAAATATTCAGCCATAGCCAAACCGGACAATGCCACTCGAGCACGTGCACCTGGAGGCTCATTCATTTGTCCGAAAACAAAGGTTGCTTGTGATTTTTCCAATTCTGCTTTGTCAACTTTGTTCAAATCCCATCCACCTTCTTCCATACTGTGTAAGAATTCTTTACCATATTTAACAATTCCTGACTCAATCATTTCTCTAAGCAAGTCATTTCCTTCACGAGTTCTTTCTCCAACACCTGCAAAAACAGAATATCCGTCATGACCTTTTGCAATATTATTAATCAACTCCTGAATCAATACAGTTTTACCCACACCTGCACCACCAAATAAGCCGATTTTTCCACCTTTAGCATAAGGCTCAAGCAAGTCAATTACTTTAATTCCGGTAAAGAGAGGTTCGGTTGAAGTAGAAAGGTTTTCAAATACAGGGGATTCTGCATGGATTGAACGTCCTTTATCTCTATTCAACACACTGATTCCATCAATAGCATCACCTACTACATTCAGCAAGCGACCTTTAATTTGGTCTCCGACCGGCATTTGAATAGTTTGACCTAAGTCATTCACTGCCATTCCACGAGTAAGACCATCTGTAGAGTCCATTGCAACTGCTCTAACTGTTCTTTCTCCTAAATGTTGTTGAACTTCTAAAATAATTTCCTGTCCGTCAGATTTTTTAACGGACATTGCGTTGTAGATTTTTGGCAACTCAGTTCCTTCACCTTGAAAGGTTACGTCAACTACCGGACCAATTACCTGTGAGATTTTTCCTATATTAGCCATGAATTTATTGTGTTTATTACAGCTTGTTTTCGTGGCGCGAAATTAAACTTTCTGACCGTTAAAAAAAATAGCTGTTAATCTTTTTTCAATGAGTTTATCACAATTTATTTTTATCGAACAATCAACGCAAATCACTGTATTTACATTGTAAATTGAAAAAAAAACAAGTAATTGCACAACTAAATTAAATAAACATAAATTCAAGAGAATGAAGAAGTTAGTATTTTTATTTGTCGCAATTACACAACTCTTTTCAGCATCAGCTGATGAAGGAATGTGGATTTTGTCCTTGCTTAACAAGCAAGAAGCAGCCATGAAAGCAAAAGGACTCAAGTTGAGTGCGGAGGATATTTACAACGTAAATAAATCTTCTGTTAAAGATGCAATCGTATGGTTCAATGGAGGTTGTTCAGGTGAAATAGTATCAAACGAAGGTTTGTTATTAACCAACCATCATTGCGGATACGATGTCATTGCCGGTTTGAGCACTCCCGAAGACAACATCTTGGACAATGGCTTTTATGCACAAACAAAAGCAGAGGAAAAAAGACCAAACTCAGCGCTTTCTGTTTCTATCCTTCAAAAAATCGAAGATGTAACACAAGCGGTCTTAGCCGAGCTTCAAAACCTCAAAGATGAGTCTGAACGCGCAGCTAAAATTAAAGAGTTGACGAATAAATATAAAAAGGAGTATGGAAATAACGATCCATTTATTGATGTTCGTTTATATGAAATGTTCAAGGGCAATCAATATTTTGTGTTTGTATATGAAAAGTTCACAGACGTGAGATTTGTAGGGACACCTCCTCAAAATGTTGGTAAATATGGAGGAGACTCTGACAATTGGATGTGGCCCAGACATACCGGAGATTTTTCGATTTTCAGAATTTATGCAAATAAAGATAACAAGCCGGCAAATTACAGTGCCGACAATGTTCCTTACAAACCAAAGCACTACTTACCTGTTTCACTTAAAGGTGTTTCAGAAGGTGATTTTGCGATGATTATTGGTTTTCCGGGCAGAACAAACCGTTACGAATTTGCTGAAGCTGTAAAATTGTCGTTGGATGAATCCAATATGAGTATTGTTGATATGAGAAATATCCGTCTTACTGAGTGGAGGAAAATTATGGACAAAGACGTAGCTACTCGACTCAAACTTTCATCTCAATATGCAAGGGTTGCTAACTATTGGAAATATTTTATTGGACAAACTGAACAGTTGAAAAGACTGCATGTGTATGATGATAAAAAATCTGATGAGAAAGTCTTCCAACAATGGGCTAATAACAAGAGCGAATACAAAGATATTTTAACACATGTTTCAACAGCGGTGGACGCATACAGACCTTATGCAAAACACTTGTATTACATTGCTGAAGGAGTTTGGACTCCTGAAATAATGACATTGGCACGCTATACTTATGCTATTTCAAGCAGCTATGATCAAAATGACGAAGCAGCAATCACTAAGAATATCAATGCATTTAAAACTGCAATTCAAGAAAAAGACTGGAATCCTTTGTTATGGGAGGCAGATCAGAAAATCTTTGCTCGCATTGTATATAAATACTACACCGACATTCCCAAAGACCAACAACCGGAATTAATCGCAAAGATTGCGCAGAAATATAAATTTGACAAAGCAGGTATTGAAGGAGCCTATAAGTTCGCTGCTGATTTTTACAAAAAGAGCAACTTAAGCAGCAAAGCAAAAGCTGAGAAGTTTGCATCTAAACTCAGCAAGAAAAACATTGCAAAGGATAACTCCAGTGAATTCTTTGCGACATTTGCCACATTGTTCAACAACCAGATACTGCCTAAATACAGAACTTATTTAAGTCAAATCAACGAATACGGCAGAACATATATAAAAGGTATCATGGAAATGCAAAACACGCCTCCGGTTGCAACTACAGATAAAGACGGGAAAGCCACACTCATCAGTGATGAAGCTTATGAAGCAATGAAAGCTGCTGAAAAATATGCTAAAAAAGAGCTTTATCCGGATGCGAACTCTTCTATTCGTTTAAGTTATGGAACTGTTAAAAGCTATGAGCCTCGTGATGGCGTGCATTATGACTATGTAACAAACATGAAAGGGGTATTAGACAAATATGTACCCGGTGACATTGAGTTTGATTTAAGTCCAAAGTTCTACAAATTGGCAAAAGACAGAAATTATGGTCAATACGCTGACAAAGATGGAAGGCTCAAAATTAATTTTCTAACTGATAATGATATAACCGGTGGCAATTCAGGTTCTCCTGTGATGAATGGCAATGGCGAATTGATAGGAATTGCTTTTGACGGAAACTGGGAAGCCATGAGTGGCGACATATATTTTGACCCTACATACAAAAGAACTATTTCTGTTGACATTCGCTATGTGCTTTGGTGTATTGACATCTTAGGTGGCGCACCACATATCGTGGCTGAAATGACGCTCGTGAAATAGTCTTAAAATTTCACTTTGAATCAAAAAAGCACATGAACATTCATGTGCTTTTTTGTTATACAACTACATGAATTGCCAGGAATCAAAAACAGTTGATTTAAAAATGCAATATTAAAATAATAGGAAAATCCTCATCGAGGGATGTTCGCCCTTGAATGTTTATTTCTTTACAAGTTCGTCTTTCTCAAAACTCGCCAAACAGAAATCACACACAATCACATTTTTCTTGAAACCAAATCCTAACAGGAGTTTTTGGAAAAAAGATTTCTTCTGCATAATGCTGCTGTTATTCTCATTCAATTGTCCGCACGAAGGGCAAACAAACATGGCATTAATTTCTTTTATAGCTAAGTCGGCACCGGGGTTTCTCTTTTTGCGTAACTCTTGCAATATTGAGTATGCTTCATCAAAGTCTATATTGGATACTTTGAGCACAACCCCACCCAGCGCATTTACATACAACATATTGATTGATTCATTTTCCAGAAAACAACGCACACCCTGTGCCTCCAATATGGACTTAGCCAAATAGGCTTCTGTGCTATTGTTATAAATAGCTAAGGTTACCAAAACAGGGCTTGTATTTTTCTGCATTTTCATATTCTCCTCTATCCTAAAAAGTTACGTTGAGTGCAACTTGCCAATTGCTAAATTTATGACCTGACGCAAAGTTACTAAGATTTCCGAATCTTTCCATGTCGCGGTTTATATTTCTTAAACCATATTTAAAAGTAAGCGAAAATCCCATAGAGCCATAACCCACAGGAAATTCCACAGGAACCCCGGCAACAAGAGCGTAATCCATCAGATGTATCGGCAGTCCATAAACCAATGCAATCCCTTCCTTATCAAGGTTTCTAAATAAAGATGAACGCAAGAGGATAGCCGGTTGCACCCCAAAGAATACACGGTATTTTACACTTTGCTTGTCGGCAACTTTGACTTCTTTAATTTTATATTCAAGGCAAATCGGAAACTCAAAATAAATCAGATTAATTCTTTCAATTGCACTGTCACCCTCAGCTTTAAACTTCACTCCCTTAAAACTAAAGCTAATTTCATCATATAAACTTAATCTCTTGGATTTATTAAGAGGAATCCGGTTATACACACCACCCGTAAAGGCTGTTATTGGCAGTGGAGATTTAAACAAATCACCATAGAATCCATTAACAGCATAACCCATTCTTATTCCCAAATCCAAAGATTCTTTTTCATCAGGATTTACATAAAAAAAATCGTCTTCTTCTTGTGCAAACAGAGTACTTACACAAGTCATTAAAACCAACAATATGGCAAGTTTCTTAAACAATCTTATTCCCTTTGAGTGATTGATGCACTGCAATATCCATAATCCTCTCTGCGTATGGTTTAGAAAATTCATTGAGAGCATCTTTACATGCAAGTATAACATCTTTTTCTTTTGATTGTAACGAATTCTTTAAGTCATCTATTACTTTTAAAGTCCCTTGATATTCATCTTCCGTCAGCAAATCGCGATTTTTATTTAAAAACTGTTCAGTAGTGGCAATTAACTGCTGTGACTCCGTGATTGCTTCCTGTAACATTCTCGCTTCCATATCACTTTTGGCATTTTTAATTGAATCAAGCAACATCATTTCCACTTGTTCATCAGTTAAACCATAAGCCGGTTTAATTTTAATCTCTTGTTTCACTCCCGAACGCAATTCAGTTGCATCAACTGTAAGGATACCATCTGCATCTAACAAAAATGTTATTTCAACCTTTGGCAAACCTGCAGGCATTGGAGGTATTCCCTTCAACTCAAATTCCCCCAATTTTCTATTGTCTGCCACCAACTCTCTTTCACCTTGATAAACATTGATAATAATGCCGGTTTGCCCATCTTTTGAGGTTGTATATTGACGACTCGCCTTACACGGTATTTTAGAATTTCTACTTATTAAGAAGTCCATCAAGCCTCCAAGTGTTTCAATCCCTAAAGACAATGGGGTAACATCCAACAACAACACGTCTCTCCTATTTCCGGCTAAGACATCAGCTTCGACAGCCGCCCCAAGAGACACCACTTCATCAGGATTGAGCTTATCATTGAGTGAAGTGTTTTCAAAAAATGTTTTCACTGCCTCACATACAGCGGGCACCCTGGTTGATCCACCCACCATCACTACTTCATCAATATCAGCACAAGTTAATGAAGCATCCGACATTGCCTGATTGCAAGACTCTATTGTATTCTTAATAAAGGGTTGAATCAGCTGCTCAAATTTTGTTTTCGCAAGAGTGAGTTTCCCCGTAAAACATGGTGTTTCTATTATTTGGGTGAAATTTTCTTGAGTTGATAAAGCAATCTTAGCTTGTTCAGCAGTAATTCTGAATTTTTGTGCACTAACTTTATCTTGCTGCAAAATCTCTTTTGCTAATCCAATTTGTGAAATCCAATAATTTACAATGGCGCTATCAAAATCATCTCCTCCCAAAAATGTATTACCATTAGTAGCCAACACCTCATAAATTCCATTTTCAATTCTCAGTATGGATACATCAAAAGTACCGCCTCCAAGGTCATAGACTGCAATTGTTTTGGATTCATCTTTATTCAATCCAATACCATACGCAAGGCTTGCAGCAGTAGGTTCATTAATAATCCTAAGCACATCCAACCCTGCCATTTTCCCGGCATCTCTGGTAGCCTGCCTTTGGACATCATTAAAATAAGCCGGCACTGTAATTACAGCTTTTGAAACATTTCCATTCAAAGCAGCCGATGCTCGCTCTTTCAATTCCCGCAGAATCAGAGCAGAAAGTTCAATCGGATTATAGAATTTATCACCTATGTTGATTTTTACAAGAGAGTCATTCTCTTCATCAATGATTCTGTAATGAAAGAAATCTGACTTTGAGACTACATCCTTGTATGATCGTCCTAACAATCTTTTGATGGAATAAATAGTACGTTCAGGAAATATCTCCAGCATTTCTTTTGCTTTTGCACCAATAACAGCTCGATCATTCTCATCAAAAAAAACAACAGAAGGAACGATTGTGCTACTGTCTTTTGACAATGCTTTAGGAGTACCACCCTCAGAATTACAAACAGACACAAGGCTATTGGTAGTACCTAAGTCTATTCCTACAATATATTCAGGCTTTTTGAGAGTCCCGTCTTTTACATTAATACTAATCTTTGACATAATTTTTAATCATTTGCAAACAGAATTCAATGTTATCAAGCAAAACAAGCTACCCCCTCACATTGAAATCATTTGACCTTGTGGTTTCGTTATCACTTCACCCTACATCCCAAGTGAACTTACCTGCAACAATCTTATCAATATCTTCGTCCTTGGCGACCCAACCATGAGAATGAAATTGTTCGTCATACACAGGTCTGGGTTTGGCATAAAACACACCAAAAGGTCTTGGAAAATCAGTCATCACACCAAATTGCGCCAACAAAGTGGCTTTAACAAAATCAGTTGGGTCATGAATCCATTCATTGCTTGCATTCACATCACTTAATGCCACCACTTCCGGCTGATGTCCCCTGAGGACTATCGCTTTATCGTGTTCTTTTCCAAATATAAGAGGCTTGCCCGTTTCTACTATAATGGTATTGTCATCTTTCAACTCCTTATTGGTAAAATTTTCAAATGAACCATCATTAAAGATATTGCAATTCTGGTAAATCTCCACAAACGAAGTTCCGCTAAACTTAGCAGCTTCTAAAATAGTATCTTGTAAATGAGCTGAAAACCTATCAATTGTTCTTGCTACAAAAGAAGCTCCCGCTCCTAAGGTAAGAGCAGGCGGGTTAAATGGAGTGTCAATGACACCATACGGAGAAGATTTGGTAACCAATCCGACATGTGAAGTTGGCGAATATTGTCCTTTTGTCAATCCATAAATTTCATTATTAAACATCAGCACATTCACATTTGGATTGCGCCTACATAAATGGATTAAATGATTTCCTCCGATTGACATACTATCGCCATCTCCTGTAATTATCCATACATCCAGTTCAGGTCTGGTGATTTTAAGTCCTGTTGCAATAGCAAATGCACGCCCATGAATAGAGTGCATGCCATAAGTATCAACGTAATAAGGGAAGCGTGAAGAACAGCCAATGCCGGAAATAAACACAATGTCTTCCTTGCGTTTGCCGGTTTGAGGCAAAACTTTTTTAACTGCATTTAAAACTGCATAATCGCCACAGCCGGGACACCATCTGACATCTTGGTCACTTTCAAAATCCTTTGAAGTATATATTACAGGATGCTCCATTTGAGCTAATATTGAATCAACTTCCATGACTAATTTCAATTATTTTTTCTAAAATTTCACCTGCTAAAAATGGCTTTCCTTTGACCTTATTGAGTTGCACAATTTTTACTTTGAATTTGCTTTTTAACACAAATGCCAATTGTCCTGAGTTCAATTCAGGCACTAAAATATTGTCAAAATTATTCAACACATTTTCAATATTTTTAGGAAAAGGGTTCAGATACCTTAGATGTGCTTGACTGACCTCAATTCCTTGTTTAAATGCATCCATCACAGCAGTCGTAATAGCTCCTAAAGTTGAGCCCCAGCCCAAGACAAGCAATTTTCCTTTGCTTGCGCCATTAATTATCTGCAACTCCGGAATGAAATCAGCCACTTTATCTACCTTCATTTGTCGCAATTCAACCATCTTTTGATGATTATCCGGGTCATAAGAAACATTACCCGAAATTTCCTCCTTTTCTAAGCCCCCAATCCTGTGTTGAATACCTTTCATGCCCGGAACAGCCCATTGTCTAACATAATTCTCATCTCTGGCATAGGGTTGATAGGGTGAATTTTCATGGGCAAATTTCGCCTCAATCGAAGGCAAATCATTCATTGACGGAAATCTCCATGGCTCAGCACCATTGGCTATATACCCATCACTAAGCAACATAACAGGAGTTACGTGTTCCAATGACAATTTAGCTGCTTGGAAAGCCATTTCAAAACACTCCTTCGGATTGCCAGGTGCTACAACTATCATAGGACATTCACCATTTCTACCAAAGAGTGCCTGCAACAAGTCTGCTTGTTCAGTTTTCGTAGGTAATCCTGTTGAAGGACCTCCACGTTGAACATTACAAACCACAAGAGGTATTTCCAATGAGACTGCCAATCCCATGGCTTCTGTTTTGAGTGCGATTCCGGGTCCTGAACTTACAGTAATGCCAAGACTTCCTCCATAAGAAGCACCAATGGCTGCACATATTGCTGCTATTTCATCTTCTGCCATGAAAGAATCTACGCCTATCTTTTTATATTTTGCTAACTCATGTAACACATCAGAAGCAGGAGTAATTGGGTATGCTCCCAAGAACAGTTTTAATCCTGATTTATGTGCAGCTGCAATAAACCCTAAAGCCAATGCCTCATTTCCTGCAATTCCGCGGTATTTGCCGGATTGTAGAGGCGCAGGTTTCACCACATAACGCGAATCAAATAATTCGAGCGTGTCTCCTAAGTTCCAACCGGCTTGGATTAACATTTTATTCCATGTTGCCCAATCACCCTTTTTCCCAAAACGCATTTCGGTAAGCGCAAAAACTTTCTCTAAGGGGCGTTGAAACATCCAACATACCAAACCCAAGGCAATCATATTTTTGCCTCTTTCAATATCTTTATTCCCAATACCTTTATCAGCCAGCGTTTCTTTGGCTACTTTGGTCAAATCAACTTGAATCAGTTTATAGCCCTGTCCAACTGCCTCACCTAATGGGTCAGCATCTGCAGGATAACCGGCAAGACGTAAGTTTTTAGCATCATAGCCTAGAGTGTTGGCAATGATAATTCCATTGGGTTTCAAGGTGTTCAAATTACTCTTGAGTGCCGCAGCATTCATAGAAACCAACACATCGCAATTATCACCAGGGGAGTAAATAGCTTCACTACCAAACCTTATTTGAAATCCCGACACTCCAGCTACTGTGCCGATTGGGGCACGAATTTCTGCCGGAAAATCAGGGAATGTTGCAATATCATTACCCGCAAGTGCCGAAGTCGAAGTGAACAAATTGCCCGACACCTGCATCCCATCACCGGAATCTCCAACAAATTTGATTACTACCGAACTTAATTCCTTTTCTGTCATTGTCATTGCATCTATGTTTGTCGGTGCAAAATTAGTCAAAACAACTACTTATTTAGAATTATTTTAAATAACGAGGTATGAAAAATCCGCACTAAACACCATCATTTTAAACTCCTACAAGCCTATACCATGCCTAATCTCAAGCACCTATGTTTATTTTAATCCTTATCTAAGAATGGATATTTATAGTCTGTGGGAGGTGAGAAAGTCTCCTTTATTGTTCTCTGGGAAACCCAACGCAACAAATTGACTTTAGCACCAGCTTTATCATTTGTTCCTGATGCTCTTGCCCCTCCAAAAGGCTGCTGTCCAACAACTGCACCGGTAGGTTTGTCATTAATATAAAAATTACCCGCAGCATTTCTCAATTTCACGGTAGCTAATTCTAATGCATACCTATCTTGCCCCATAATACTTCCAGTCAATGCGTAAGGTGAAGTACTATCAACAAGATCAAGCGTTTCTTCATATTTATTTTCATCATAAACATAAATGGTTAGCACCGGTCCGAATATTTCTTCACACATTGTAACATATTTTGGGTTTTTGGCAAGCAAAACAGTCGGCTCAATAAAATAACCCTTGCTCTTATCATGTTTACCACCATGCACTACTTCAACATCAGCAGAAGCCTTTGCTTCATCAATATATTGAGCAATCTTATTAAATGATTTTTCATCAATCACTGCATTGATAAAGTTTGAAAAATCTTCCACCGGTCCCATCTTCATTGTTTGTAATTGTGCAATCAGCTTTGTTTTGACATCATTCCACAAATTAGAAGGAATGTAAGCCCGTGAAGCAGCAGAACACTTTTGACCTTGAAACTCAAATGCTCCTCGAGCCAACGCAGTAGCAACTTCATCAGCATTTGCAGTAGAATGTACCATTACAAAATCCTTTCCGCCTGTTTCTCCTACAATTCTTGGGTATGATTTGTATTTCGCAATATTATTCCCGATTTGTTGCCAAATAGACTGAAACACACCGGTTGACCCTGTAAAGTGAATACCTGCAAATTCAGGATGGCTAAAAATCACATCTCCGGCAGCGGGTCCTCCCACAAAAACTAAGTTTACAACGCCATCCGGCAAACCTGCTTCACGGAATATTTCCATCAACACATGAGCAGAATAAATCTGAGTATAAGCCGGTTTCCACACAACAACATTACCCATTAAAGCTGCACTCATAGGCAGGTTACCCGCAATAGAAGTAAAGTTAAAGGGAGTTAATGCAAAAACAAAACCTTCCAGCGGTCTATATTCCAATCGATTCCAAACACCCTTACTGTTTTCCGGTGGCTGTTCAGCATAGATTTCTGTCATATAATGGACATTAAACCTAAAGAAGTCAGCCAATTCACAAACCGCATCAATTTCAGCCTGAAAAGGGTTTTTGGACTGTGCCAACATTGTAGCTGCATTCAACTTAGCCCTGTATTTTCCGCTAATCAATTCCGCAGCTTTTAGAAATATTGCAGCACGTTGTTCCCAAGCCATCGCTTCCCACTTTGGTTTAGCAGCCAAAGCTGCATTGATTGCTTGCTCAACATGCGATTTATCTCCTATCGAAAACGTCCCTATTTTATGGTGTATGTCATGTGGAGGAAAAATATCTTTAATGTTAGAAGTTCTCACCTCCTTACCTCCAATAAACATTGGAACATCAATTACTTGACTTCTTAAAGCTGTTATTGCGGCTTTAAGCTCATTTCTTTCTTTTGAACCCGGAGCATAATTTAAAACCGGTTCATTTGCCGGTGAAGGCACTCTAAAAAATCCGTTCATTTTATATTTAATTATTATACTTATTTTCCTTTAAACTCAGCATTCCTCTTCTCAACAAACGCAGCCATCCCTTCCTTTTGATCTTCGGTTGCAAACAACATATAAAAATTCTTGCGCTCAAAGAAAAGGGCTTCTTGCAAGGGCATTTCAAACGCCTTTAATACACTCTCCTTTGCCATTTGAACTGCAATAGGAGATTTTGCTGCAATCGTTGCAGCCATCTTAAACGCTTCCTCAAGATACAGTTCAACCGGAACAACCTTGTTCACCAATCCATAGTTGAATGCCTCCTGTGCAGAAATAAACCCACCGGTCAACACCATTTCCATGGCTTTCGCTTTTCCAACTGCTCGGGTAAGCCTTTGTGTTCCACCTGCACCAGGCATGACTCCGATATTAATTTCAGGCTGCCCAAATTGCGCAGTTTCTGATGCGACAATCATATCGCAAACCATAGCCAACTCATTTCCTCCTCCAAGACAAAATCCACTCACCGCAGCAATTATGGGCTTTTTAGTTTTACGTATCGTATCCCAGGTTGTAAACTGGTCAATCTTTAGCATATCAATTGCACCTTTGCCCGCCATTTGCTTGATGTCAGCACCGGCAGCAAACGCACGTTCATTGCCGGTAATCACAATCACTCTGGTTGCTTCATCTTCATCTAATTCTAAGAGAGCACTTTTAATTTCTTGCATTAACTGCAAATTGAGCGCATTCAGTTCTTTTGGGCGATTAAGACTTATAAGAGAAATGTAAGGTCTTATGTGTTTTTCTACTTGTATAAACTCCATTTTTCTGTTTTCCAAAAAGGACTGCAAAGATAAATAAAACAAGGATAAATGAGATGAAAAGCTTGCTTACAAATGAGTAAACAATCATGATTACTATGAATAGCTGCATTCAGTGTATAAACTGCTCGAAAAACAATCCTAACCAATCACATCAAAATAGACCGGTATTACTTACCATAATATTTTAATCGCAATTAAACAACATTACAAATAGCCTGTATAAATTTGCCAGCATAAAACAACATGATTCAAAAAGAATTTTTTCTTATCAGTTTTGCAATCTTAATCTCAATAGGAGCTTATGCTCAACACGGAAGCTCGCCAGAAACAAAACAGAATTATATAGATCAATCTAAACCAAATGAAATCGAACAAGTCAAGTTTAAGCATTTCACAATTTCCGGGTACATACAAACACAGTTTCAATATGGTGAGAAAGATGCAACCCTAAGAATTGGCGCTATAAATAATAACCCAAACAAACCATTCAATCGTTTTGGTATCAGGCGCGGAAGGGTTAAAATGACCTACGAAAAGAATATTGCTACAGGGGTGTTTCAATTAGACATTACCGAAAAGAAAATCAGATTGCGAGATGCATATTTACTAGTAAAAGACCCATGGGTAGGAAGCAACTCTATTAGAGTCGGGGTATTTGACCGTATATTTGGCTTTGAAGTACCATTCTCCTCATCCAGAAGAGAGTCTCCTGAAAGAGCCAGAATTATAACCACATTATTCCCTGACGAAAAAGACATGGGAGTAATGATGACTTTACAGGCTCCTAAAAATTCACCTTTGAGTATTTTTAAATTAGATGCCGGATTAATCGCAGGCAATACCATTAATGCAGATTTAGACAATCGCAAAGATTTTATAGGACATCTGAGTATTAACCAAACATTGAATCCCAAAACAAAACTCAGTGGTGGTGTATCGTATTATCTCGGAGGGGTATATCAAGGTTCTTCAACAGTTTACACTATGAACGGAGTTGCTTTTACTTCAAACTACGACACATCAAATTTTGGTGCTTTTGCAAAAAGAGAATATATCGGTTGCGATATTCAGTTTTCAATCTCTTCATTTTTAGGAAACTCAAGTATTTATGGAGAATACATTATTGGAACACAACCCGGAGATAAAAATGGTTCAAACAGCCCTAACTACTCAACATTACCCACTCATAACACCTATATAAGAAATTTCTACGGATATTATATTACATACGTTCAAGACCTTGGAAAATCTCCTCTAAGCCTAATTATCAAGTATGATTATTACGACCCTAATACAAAGGTGTCAAAAAATAACATCGGACTTAATGGAACAGGCAAAGGCGACATAGCTTATAGCACGTTTGGAGGCGGACTCATGTGGCACATCAACAATACTCTACGACTTACAGCATATTACGATTTCATCTCCAATGAAACTTCTTCCAATCTTGCCGAGTACAACAACGACTTTGCAGATAACATATTCACGTTGAGGCTGCAATACAAGTATTAACAATGAAACCAAAATATAATTTACTTTCAAATCCATTGTAAAAGGTTTCGTAAATATTACATTACACCTGTATGTAACACAAACTATTTGACAAAATTATTTCAAGCAAACACCATCAGCAACTTAAGTGTTGTGCCGGCATGACAGCATGCACCTATACTCCATTAAATCAGCGGACTTCAAATAAATTCCTGTGTTATATCGCAATCGCGATTAGCTTATCGTTTTGCATCTTAAAGTCCATTCCGGCAAGCCAACTGTGCTCACTATCGGCTGCGAGTATAATAGGCATACGCTTCTTCGTGTTGTGAATTTTGCTCATGAGTTCATTTGCTGCTGTAGTTAAGATGGTATAAGTATAAATCATTTCGCCTGTTGACTTGTCCAGACACTCACTCCAAAGTCCTGCAAATGCAAAGAGTTCATTGTTGGGCAGCGTCAGTTCGTATTTTTGTTTTTGTTTGCCTTTTTCATCCAGCCATTTCCATTCATAAAAAGCATCTGAAAGCACCAAGCAACGATTGTTTACTGCGTTTCTAAAACTTGGTTTCTCATGTATCGTTTCAAATCTGGCGTTGAGTGTATTTTTCTTTATTGTATCGTCTTTTGCCCACGATGGAATTAAGCCCCAGTGAAACAATTGTATTTCATCTGTTTGAATATTCGTAATGACGGGGGTTTGGGGATATTGGAATCCGTTGTATAGAGCAGGATGATACAGATTTTCATCCCTAAAATTTGCCTTAAAGCGTTGTTTTAATGCTTGTGCCGACTTGCTTTGTTTGGAATGAAAACACATAGCTAAACATTGATGTTGATGATATCGCTTAGTTTGGTGGTGTAACGTGGCGACAGCTTTTCTTGCTTCATTTTCCACACACGTTTCTGATCTTGCGAAGCAAGGCGGATTTTTTGCTGTCCAAACTGCATATTCATTTTGTCAATCGCACGCATGAGTGGAACGTGTCGCTCATCTCGGCTTTCAAAAAGCGTAGTTTGTATTGTTTCTTCTGGCGAAACATCTTGTACAATAACACCGGCTTTTTTGTACGCATAACCTGCTTTAAATATTTGCTTTAAGCCTTGCGTAGCGAACTTGGCAAGTTCAATACTCGAATTGGTCGGATAAGGAAGTTTTATGATAACATTTCGGCAGTATTGCGCCAAATCATTGCGGTGTCCATTGGTATGAATAAAAACCATCAATGAATTACAACACGATTTCTGTTTGCGCAATTTTTCTGCACAAGAACTCGCAAAGGTGGATACACGCTCTCTCAGTTGTTCAAATTCGGTGTAGTTGGTTTCAAAGCTGCGGGTGGTTGCAATGCTTTTTTTGGCTTGTACATCTTCGATATCAAGTGTAGGAATGCCTTGCAAATCATGTTTTAGCCGAAGCCCTACAACGGCTAAATTTTTCTTTACCCATGCATCTGATAGTTGTGTAAAGTCATACGCAGTAAAGACATTTTGAGCTTGCAATCGTTTGGCGTGCTGCCTGCCAATGCCCCAAACATCTCCTATTTTTAGCCATTTCAAGGCTTTAATACGTTTGTCTTCACTGTCAATGATATAAACACCTTGGGTTTTTTCAGGAAATTTTTTGGCTATGCGATTGGCTAATTTTGCAAGTGCTTTTGTGGGAGCAATGCCGACACTAATGGGAATACCTGTCCACTTTGTTACTTTGCAGCGCATTGATTCGCCATATTGTTGCAAGTTGAAATAGGTGTCAAAACCATTAAGTTTCAAAAAACATTCGTCAATGCTATAAATTTCCATTTCAGGAGAATAGTCTGCAAGGATGCTCATCACACGGTTACTCATATCGCCATACAATGCAAAATTGGCTGAAAATACCTGCACCCTGTGTTGTTGAAAGAGCTTTTCATATTCAAATGCAGGCGCACCCATTGGAATACCCACAGCTTTGGCTTCGTTGCTGCGAGCAATGACACAACCGTCATTATTGGATAACACCACAACCGGTTTCTTATTCAAATCCGGGCGAAACACCCGTTCGCATGAAGCATAGAAGTTATTACAGTCAATCAACGCAAACATTTGTCATACATTTTTGATAACATGTGTAACGATACCCCAAATCAAAAAATCGTTGTCTGCTGTTACACGTATTGGTTCAAAATCTTCATTTTCCGGTATTAACCATATTTCTTTCTTGGCAATTTTGATACGCTTGGCTGTAAATTGTCCATCAATATAACAAACGGCAATTTTGCCGTTTGTCGGCTCTAAACTTCGGTCTATAATCATCAAATCACCATCGTCAATTCCTGCATTCTTGAGCGAAAATCCCTTTACCCGTCCATAAAACGTTGCTGAGGGGTGCTGAATAAGATGTTTATTCAGGTCTATCGAGGTATCAATAAAGTCTAATGCCGGTGAAGGAAATCCTGCACTGATTCCATCGTCCACAAAAGGCAATGCGAGTGCTGTTTTGGTATCTGCCGAAAAGATATCAATAATGTTACCTTTATGTAATCTCAATGATGCCATATTGTAATTGTAGATGTCATACCGCAATATAATATGCGTTTCCTACCAACTCGTTTTAAAAGTTCAAATCTACACTTTTTCACATATTCAAACCTGAGAAAATGTGAGGCAATCAGGATTGCAAGAATGTGCATATTGCAACACAGACACTCTTGTCCGCAAGCAAATTAGGCACCCTCATTAATAAAAAACCTCTTTAAAATTGCTTTTAAAGAGGTTGGCTGAGTGTATTATATTAGAAATGAAGCTGAGAAACAAGAAGCGGCATGAGCACAGCTTATCCACACTTATTCTTTGACAATCTTAGTTCTCTGAATCACTTGTCCGTTGTTATCGGTAAGGATAAGAAAGTAAACACCTGCTGATTGGTCGGAAAGGTCAAGTGAACTTACATTCTGTTGTTGGGTAATAATTTGTCCTGTTATAGTGCTTAGTTGTACGGTGGATTGCGCAGCAAAGTGAATGACGCTGTTTACAGGGTTAGGATAAACAGCAATTACGTTGTTTACTACTTCAAGATTTTTAATACCTACTTCCGGCCCTTCAAACTTCATTACAGTTGCTTTGTATGCATTTCCTCTATCCTGAAAAGCAACATACAACTCATCATTACTGTTGATGGCAAGAGAAGACCACGACATCTCTGCTGAAAAGCCGGCAGCACCCACCGTTACCCAATTAGTACCGTCAAACTTCTTGACAGTTGCTTTTTCAGCATTTGCCCAATCCTGATAAGCAACATACGGCTCGTTGCTGCTCTTGAATGCAAGTGAGATATACTCTGCACGTCCGGCTGAAAAGCCGGCAGCACCCACTGTTACCCAGTTGGCACCATCAAACTTCTTGACAGTTGCTTTTTGCGAATTATCCCGATAAGCAACATAAGGCTCATCATTATTATTGAATACAAGAGAAATATAATCTACCTGTCCTGCTGAAAAACCTGCAGTACCCACCGTTACCCAATCAGTACCGTCAAACTTCTTGACAGTTGCTTTTTCAGCATTTGCCCAATCCTGATACACAACATAAGGCTCGTCATTATTGTTGATAGCAAGCGAGACCAAAGCTGCCGTTCCTGCTGAAAAGCCTGCAGTACCCACCGTTACCCAATCAGTACCATCAAACTTCTTGACAGTTGCTTTGTATGCATTTCCCCAATCCTGATAAGCAACATACGGCTCGTTGCTGCTATTGAATGCAAGAGAAACGTACCATGCAGCACCGGCTGAAAAGCCTGCGCTTCCTACTGTTACCCAATTGGTTCCATCAAATTTCATAACAGTGACTTTTTGCGAATCTGCATAATCGCTATAAACTACATAAGGAACGTTACTGCTATCGAATGCAAGAGAAGTGTACCATGCAGCACCGGCTGAAAATCCTGCGTTTCCCACTGTTACCCAATTGGTTCCATCAAATTTCATAACAGTGGCTTTTTCAGAATTTCCCCCATCCTTATACGTAACATAAGGCTCATCATTACTGTTGAATACAAGAGAAACAAAAGTTGCCTGTCCGGCTGAAAAGGCTGCCGTACCAACGGCTGTCCATTGTGCATTGGCTGTTACAGCAATACTCGCTGTAAAAAGCACTGAGAGTAGTTGTTTGATCATTCTTAATTAATTTTTAAGTTTATTCTTGGCGAAGATATGATATTTTTATTAATAAGAAAATATGCTGGGGCATTAAGGTTGTATCGACCAGAAAACTTGACTCTTTTAGGCTTAGAACCCTATTACAAGTTTACACATTCAATTTAGTTCTACTATGACTTGACATTTTTTGTTTATATATTTATTTGTACCTCTATTTTAAGACAAGACAGGCTGCTTTATTTTTGGAACATATACCCTACACCTCTTACTGATATAAAGTGTTGTGGATTGCGCGGGTCTTTTTCAAAATATTTACGAAAAGCCAAGATAAAGTTGTCAATAGTGCGTGTGGAAGGATAGACATTATACCCCCATACTGTTTCTAATATCCTGGCTCGGCTAACGACTTCGCCCTCATTGTCCACTAATAGTTTGAGCAAATGGGCTTCTTTCTGAGTCAAGTTGATTTCGCCATCCAAGCCTACTGCTTGATAGCTGTCAAAATTGATGTAACAGCCATCGTTGCAAAAACGAACTTCTCGGTGTGTTTTTGCTTCATTTACTTGCGCATGACCGGTTCTTGCTAAAAGTCTTTTAACACGCAACAGCAACTCTTCCAAATTAAAAGGTTTGGGTAAATAATCATCTCCCCCTTTTCGCAACCCAATGATTCTATCTTCTGCGCTTCCCTTAGCGGATAGAAATAATATGGAAACATTCTTATCACTTAAACGCACTGTTTCGCATAAACTCAATCCATCTTTTCCGGGCAGCATGATGTCTAAAATCAATAAATCAAATTTTTGTTCGTGAAAAATTTTCAGTGCCTCCACTCCATCACCTGTTGCAGCTACATGGTAGCCTTCTAATTCAAGGTTTAACACAATCGTTTCACGGATTGACTCTTCATCTTCTACCAGCAATATTCGATTTTTCATTTTTTAAAATTTAATTCTAAAAATGCTGCCTTTAGGCTTATTAGGCAAGATATATATTTTTGCATTATGAACCTTGAGCAGGTTTTTTACTAAAAACAATCCCAAACCTGTTCCTTTAGTGGTTCTCACATTTTCATCACCAATGCGATAAAATTGTCTAAAAACCTTTTTTCTTTCATTTGCAGAAATTCCGGGGCCGTTATCCGCAAAACTAACTGTACGATTATGAAAGTCTAAGGTTATGACCAGTTCAAGTGGTGGGTCACAATATTTTATTGCATTTTCAACAATATTCTTAAAACAATTTTTTAATGACAAATAATCGCCCCAAACTTGCAATTCGCTTTCTGCAATCAACACAATACTGCCTGAAAAATTGGGTTGTTCTTTTATTTCAGCAACCAAGTCAGACAACAATTTTTTCAACCCAACCCAATCAAAAATCGTTTTCAGTTCTTTGTGTTCAATTTTGATGGCAAGCAATAGCTCATCAATAAGATTTGCGAGTCTGTCTGCGCTTTGATTTGCTCTTTCAACTACCTTTTCTCTGACAGGTTCATCAAGCGTTCTTTTACGCAAAGTTTGCATCATCAGTTTGAGAGCTGCCACCGGAGTTTTGAGCTCATGCGTAACTGCCATCATAAAATTCTTTTGTAATTTATTGACATTGATTATCTTGTCTATACTTGCAAAAATCCATATAAAGCCTGCAATCATTAATAAAATAAAAAAAACCGATTCAGAAATATATGCGCGTCTTCTGATTTGATATTCTCTCGAAACCTTATTAATCAATAAAGACGAAGGGATAACTTGCACAGTTACTCCTGTCAAAAAAGGTTTGTAAGTCAGCAGGTATTTATTCTGATAAGTATGCAGAATAAATTTGGACAACTTAGCAGTATCAAGTGTAACAGGATTTTTTTCTAAAAACACATTCACTCCGTTTGCATCAAAAAACACTCTCTCATGTTTTAAAATCCCATTCTCTATCCATTTAGCTTTTAAGGTCATGTTATCATTTGCCAATTCAAAATCTGACTTACTCAAACTCAACAAAGAATATGTCCACCAAGAGAAGGCTCCTGCTAAATAGAGTATAACAAATACGAGCAAAACTTTTACTTTCACGCCCCTAAAATTGACCCCTCAAAAATGCACTAAAAATATGGAAAGTGAATTGCCGGAATACACAATCAGACAGCTATCGCTCAGAAACGGACAAGACAAGCCTGAAATATGGATTGCATACAAAGGGTTTATTTATGATGTGAGTAACAGTAGATTATGGCGTAATGGCAAGCACTATGAACATTGGGCAGGACAAGATTTGACCGAAGAGCTTAAGGACGCCCCGCACTCTACTTGGGTGTTTGACAAATTCAAAATTATCGGAAAACTCGTATAGCTTTTGGTGCAATACAACGATTAAAGCAGCCAAATTAAATTTTCAGAAGTTTTTATTTAGACTTATTCTTAATAATGAATACATTTGCACTCGCAAAAAAAAAGGAATAATGAATAAAATAGGGCTTCGAAATGGTGTATTTTCTTTTCTAATTGTGTTATTGCTCATGCCTATTGGACACACCCTCATGATTCTCAATGAAGATTTATTGGTAGATCACAAATACTTAGGCGCATTTATTATTGGGGTGATTGGTGTAATACTTCTAATATGGGGCATACTTAGAAATGAAAAACAAACATTAGCAACCCTTTTGGGGTTTCTGGGAGGAGTATTGGTATGGACAGGGTGGATTGAGTTTTCTTTTGTTTGGATTGCTGAAAAGAACAATGTCGCCCCTTTGATGGAGAACGGAGATATTGCTACCAAGCCTGAATATTTGGTAATGCTTTCATCTATAGGATTGCTAGCTACGGTCTGTCTATTTTATTTATTTTCAAGACACAATTGCACCTTTTTTATCTGGTTTCAAAAAGTGTTTAAGTTTAGAGACAAGATAGTACTTACTCAAGGGAACATTAAAAAGCCGCTTGCTGTTTCAACATTTAGCGAATCCATCATGATTTTGTGGTTTTTTTACATCTTGCTTCTTGTGGTGTATGATGAGCAAATCGCTGGGGACAGACATCCGGCAACTTACATAGTTGGTTTCGGTTCGCTGTTATGGTCAATTTACTTGTTTGCAAAATTGATTAAAATTCAAAACTTTGACTATGCCATACGATATGCCATTCCAACCGTGATTATCTTCTGGAATTTTATTGAAGTAATAGGCAGATGGGATCTATTTAAAGAAATCTGGGTACATCCGTTTGAATATTGGTGGCAAGTATCTTTGTTCTTTATAGCATTTATTGGGTTGTTCATATTATTCATCAGAAGTCCCAAATTCCAAAGGAAACACAAACACACACCTGTACAAATCACCAAATAAAGCAGCTTTACACAGTTGCAACTTCTTCTTGAATCTAATTCAGTTGAATTACAGTATAAATTCTGCTGTGTTTTCTACCAACTCATGCAGCATTTCAATATCCTTACATTGCGATTCAACGAATGGATGAGTAGCTCCAAACGTATGTCCTGCGCCCTCCATCTTAATGAAAATTGCATGCGGAATAGCTTCATAATACTGTTCTGAGTCCTTGATACTCACCGACTCATCTTTGTCGCCATGAATGAGCAATAGCGGAATAGCGAGTTTATGAATATTATTAGGGATATCCAATTTAGCCTTATTGTTGAGATAATCATCATAAAACTGTTTGTATAAAGGATACACATCACCTGTGCGTTTATTTTCAACCCACACTTTACCCTCTTTTTCTAATTGCTCTATGGTTTCAGGTCTAAAAAGCCTGCCGAGATTGAATGGAGAAGCCCAAAGAATGAGTTTGCGAATTCGGCTGTCATTTACAGCGCACAGCACTGCGGTAGCACCGCCCCTACTATGACCTACAACCGAAATGTTGCCGGTTTCTAAACGCGCTTTTTGTTCGCACTGTTGCAAATAATCCAATACCAAGCCTAAATCCTCTACCTCTTTGGAATAATTATTCTGTCCGAATGTTTCAAAATCATTGATATCAACAGGGTTTTCGGGATTTACGCCTGAATGAGAAAAATTAAACTTACAGAATGCAATGTCATATTTTATAAACTGCTCTGCAAGCCAGTTAAAATGTCCCCAATCCTTAAATCCTTTGAACCCATGCACAAAGACTAAGAGCGGAAAACGCTTATTGCCTTTCGGAATAAATAAATCCAGTAAAATTGTCTTTCCGGATGCGCCTTTGATTTTGATGTTTTTTAATTTTTCTATTTCTTGTGTCATTATTATTTCAATTCTTGTTCATATTCAACCCCCACAGTCTGAACATTTTTATGTATAAATGCAGGGTTCTTCTTTCGCACTTTGATTAGCACCTTGCAACCCTGAAAGCGCGCAGACAATTTCAATATGATATTCTCTATCCATTCCTCTATCCATTCAAAACCTTGTTCTGCTGCTTGAATTACATCATTGCATAGCATTTCATAGTCCGGTATGATGCTTGGTTTCTCAATAAAAGTAAGACGTATATCAACTAAGAAAGTATTGTCCACTAAAGATTCTTCAGAATAAACACCTGCTTTTTTGATAACTTCTATTCCTTCGGCAAATACATTGTACATAAGGGTTAAATATATCTTTAATTAAGCATTCTTTTCCCAAATAGAGGCAATGTGGACAACAACCTCCGCAGCTTTTGCCATGTCTTGCACACTAATCCATTCCTTTTTAGAATGTATTCCCTGCATGCCGGTAAACACATTCGGGCAAGGCAATCCCATGTAGCTCAACCTACTACCGTCAGTTCCTCCCCTGATACTTTCTGTTATAACCTGCAAACCTGCTCTTTGTATGGCTTTGGCAGCATATTCAGCAACTTGCGGATATTGATCCAAAACCCTTTTCATATTGCGATACTGCTCTTTTACTACAAAATCATAGCTTGCTCCGGGATGAGCACTCACAACTTGTTTTACAATAGCTTCTAACCTTTGTCCATGTGCTGCAAGTTTATCATCATCAAAATCACGCACAATAAATTCTATCTTGGCTTCTTCTGCAATTCCTTCAACATGGGTCGGATGAACAAAACCTTGCATTTTATCAGTCGTTTCGGGAGACCATTCGCCTTTCGGCAGAGCAGCTAAAATTTCACCTACTATCTTCAAAGCATTGACCAACTTATTTTTTGCATATCCGGGATGTGAAATAACACCATGTACTGTAACAATTGCTTGATTTGCGCTGAAAGTCTCCACCTCTAAACAACCTGCTTCTCCTCCATCCAAGGTATAGCCAAATGCAGCACCCAAGCGTTTCATGTCCAGTTTTGCAGTGCCCTCCCCAATTTCTTCGTCAGGAGTAAACAAAATACGGATATCGCCATGTTTGATCTCAGGATGTGCAATCAAATACTCAACCGCATGCATAATGGCTGCAACACCACTTTTATCATCCCCTCCTAACAAGGTATTACCGGACGCAGTAATAATATCATCCCCGATTTTTTCTTTCAAATAGGGATAATCTTTGGTATTCAACACTTGTGTGTTATCGTCCGGCAGTACAATTTCCGAACCGTCATAATGCTTATGTATGATAGGTTTTACATTTGTTCCGCTACAATCAGGAGCTGTATCAACATGGCTACAAAAACAAATAACGGGCACATCATTTTTGTCTGAATTTGACTTTAACATAGCATACACATAACCGAACTCATCCATAGACACGTCAGCTATTCCCATCTGTTTGAGCTCTTGTACCAACAATTTACTCAAATCCTTTTGTTTTTCTGTTGAAGGATGTGTGCCGCTCTTAGGATCGCTTTGGGTATCTATCTGCGCATATCGTATAAAACGCGCTGCAAGTGTATCGGTGTTAATTTGAATCATAACTTTGATTTACAGAGTGCAAACTTATTTATTTTATTCTTAGTTCATTTTGGAAAAATGGCAAAAGCACTAAACAGCAAATAGACTCGAGCAAGCTGAAAACATGATACCTTTGTCAGCATGTTAAAAGAAAATTCTCTCAGGGACAAAGTAATAATAATCACAGGGGGCGCGGTACCGGATTAGGCAAAGCAATGGCAAAGCACTTTTTGGAGTTAGGTGCTAAAGTATGCATTGCCAGCCGAAAGGCGGAGGTGCTAAAACAAACAGCAGACACTTTGCAGCAAGAAACCGGAGGTGAAATTTTCTATACACAATGCGACATCCGCAATTACGAAGAAGTCAAATCTATGATGCAGCAAGTTATTGAGCGATTTGGCAGTTTCAATGTATTGATAAACAATGCAGCGGGAAACTTTATAAGCCCGACCGAGAGGCTATCCCACCGTGCTTTTGATGTTGTGGTCGATATTGTGTTAAAAGGCTCTTATAACTGTACACTTGCAGCCGGTAAATATTGGATACAAGAAAAGATACAGGGCACAGTATTGAGCATTTTAACCACTTATGCTTTCACCGGTTCTGCTTATGTCGTTCCGTCAGCATGCGTAAAGGCAGGGGTGTTTGCACTTACCCAATCGTTGGCGGTGGAATGGGGCAAATATGGTATCAGACTGAATGCAATTGCTCCGGGTGCATTTGAATCAGAAGGAGCGTGGTCGAGGTTATTACCGGGAAAGTTAATGAATCAATATAATCCGAGCAAATACAACGCACTCAACCGATTTGGACAACACAGCGAGTTAAATAATCTCGCTGCTTATTTGATTTCAAATTATGCTGCTTTTATTACCGGGGAAATGATAGTAATTGACGGAGGTCAATGGCTTAAAGGTGCAGGGCAATTCAGCATGTTGCACGATATTTCTCAAGAAAAATGGGACGACATTGAACAACTGTCGCGCAAGGGAAAATCTTCTTAATAACCCACCACTCTGCGATAGGACTCCAAATTCTTCCTAAAATAAATAATATCCAAATTGGCTTTGAACGCGATTCTCTGAAAAAATGTGATATTATTGGTTTCATAATAATCCCTAAAATTATTTCGGAACACCAATGGAATATACACCTCTAAAATATCTTTAGCCACCACAAGCGAAACTCCTCCAACCCAATATACTCCTTTATTCAACTGCATTGGATTAAGTACAAAGTCGCTGTACACACGAGCAATCGGCAACAACGGCAAACTACTTTCCAGTTTCAAAGACATATACGCATTATCAATATACGAAGGTGCATTAATACGCAAATCTCCACTCCTTTCTACCAATTGCCTGCCCCAGATATTATTATTCCCACTCTCGTTTCTACCTATCATCATTTCATCAAATAAATAGTCAAAAGTGCCGGTATTTCCACTACCTCTATTGAGATAGATTCCACTTATATTTTGAGTCTTAAATAACAAAGAACCGGCTCTAAACGAAGCTTTCATGCCTCTTCCCTTCTTTTTAAGTACTTGCTCAATACTATATTTCAAATCCACTTTTGCGTATTGCGATTGACTATTCATTCCCACACCGGTATTTCCGCCTTCCACTCTCAACACAAAAGACTGAGGATTGACAGAATGGAAATCTATATAAGAATAATCAACACTCAGATAATTCGCTTTTGTTGAAGGGTTGTACTCAAAACGAAAAGTAGTATCCAGAATAGGATTATAAATATCGTAGGTTGATTTATCAGAGAATACTCCATAAAACTGAATATTCAATTTCTTTTCAAACCTTTCAGCAGCTTTGCCCGCAGTCTTAAAATAAAAAGTTATATAAGGATTGATTTTGTTGTAAGTATTGGCATAGCCATTGGGCATGTAATCAAATCTTTTGGCTTCAACACCTGCTCTGATGCGATAAAAACTTTTATCAAAAAACCTGAAATTCAATGCGACATCTCCCAACCCAACCACATTGGCATTGAGCAGACTTAGCATCGGCATGAGACTGTATTCAAACTTTCTGTATGGAAAAGTACGGTTATAAAAATTCAACCCTAAGCTCCATCCTGAATACATATTATAATTCACAGCAGGCTGAATAATCTGCTCCCTTTGAAACGGATTCTCAATAAAGGAGAAGTAAGTAAATTTAATCTTAGAACCATGAGAAAGCGTCTTATTCATTATACCCAGTTTTACTGCATTATTTGTTCTGTTATTTTCAGGCAATACATTATATGGATCAATAAGAAAATAGCTGTTAAGGCTATATGGAGTGCGAATCACTACGGTTGTATCCTTGGCAAAAGGTGTTACAAAACCGGTTTGCGAAATCATCGTCCCTTGTGATTGCACAAATCCATACTGCAAGGGAATGTTTAATCCACTATGGTTTCTGAATTTTACTTTAAAATCATTGTGTGTAATCTGTTTTACATACACAATCTCAAAGTCGGTTCCTTTAGCATCATGCAACAAATCATCAAAAAACCAACTCAAATTTTGTTTAGTTGCACGTTCAAAAGACTCTTGCATATCCTTTGGCAATGGATGTTTGAATTTCCATTCTTCAAAATAATTGGACATGGCATTTTGAAAGACTTCTGAACCCAAATACATTTGCAGATAAGTGAAAAGTCGTGGATTCAAACCATAAACAACCGAATAATAGTTTGTTGAATTATATTCTGTAGCGTTCAAATTTCCCGCTTGAGACTCCCCCATTCTTCTATAATGTAAGTCCAAAATCTTATCTAAAGAAGTTAAAAGATGACGCAAAGACTCTCCACTATGCCCATCAACCAACCCGATGGACTCTGAAGCATACTCCGCCCAATTTTGGGAAAAATACATGTTTTCATAAAACGAATTCACAGACTCATCCATCCATGGAAACAATCGCTCATTTGAACCCAATACACCATAAAACCAGTTATGACCAATTTCGTGCATAATTGTTTCAAAATCATTAGTAGCACAAATAGTGATAGTTGGATATTCCATTCCACCTCCTGCTTCCAATGGACCAATCACTACTGAACAAACATTATAGGGATACTCTCCTACAGCATCTGAATAAAACAATAGCGATTTTTCTATTTTGTCCAAATCTTCCTTTGTTGGAACTGTAACAGCAAAGAACCGAGTGAGAACCTCTCTATTACTCTTTAATTGAACCTTTTTTTCTAGTAATTTAAACTGAGAAGAGGCGAACCAAGCAAAGTCATGCACATTGCTCTGAACATAGGTAACCACTCTCTTTTCTGCAAAAGGAGATTGAGGCATTTCCACCTTGTTTTTATCAATGAGCTTTTCATAATATTGACTGAGGCGACTTAGGAAACGGCTTTCTTCTTCATTTTGCAACTCTCCACCTGAAGCAACAATGAAATTGGCAGGAGTGGTAATTGTAACCTTGTAATTTCCAAACTCACTATAAAACTCGCCTTGATCCAGATATGGCATTGTGTTCCAGCCATTGACATCATATACAGCCGGTTTGGGATACCATTGAGTTACCGCTACAAACTGCTCTGTTGCACCCATTCTTGAATAAAACGGAGGTATCAACACCTCAAATTCCATTGAAATACGCACTGAATCATTTGGCAACAACGGCTGTAGAAGCACAACCTTTGCAATTTCTGTTTCTGCATTCACTACTTGTACAGACATTCCATTAATTCTAGTATTAAAGACTTTGATATATCCTTTTTTAGCACCGGGCAACAAAAAATCTTTCTTTTTCATTCCGGCCTGTTGCATGGCAAAGGGTGTTGATTTGTCTTTGTAAGCATTTGCCCAGAGATGGAAATAAATTTCATGCAATGTATCATGTGAGTAATTTAAATAATCAACTTGCTGACTTGCTTTAAGAAAAGCCCTCCCTGAATCAAAATAAAGTTCAACATTAATTTCATGGTTTACTTTCTGTTGCTTGTCTGATTGTTTGAGAATTTGTCCTTGCAGAGTGTTCTTATAAGGATAAATCATAAATAAAAAGAGAAATAGACTATATCTTTGCATAGGAATTAAAGTCAGCAAGTTTAGTGAATAAAATATGGAAAAGATTAAAATCAATCTATAATTATTCCAATAATTTTGACTTGAACCAAAACGCAATTACATTATGTGGGAAGACGAAGAAGAGGAAGAAGACATCATTATTCCGGGTACTACAAAGGCAGACGAACTAATCAATAGTTTTATAGCATGGGAATCAGGTGCTACAAAATACTTTTCAGAAAATGAATTGGAATTTCTGTTCAATTACTATCAGTATTACAATCCTGGTAGTGACGCAAGGGTTTGGAACATATTGCAATTTGGGTTAGATACTTTTCCAAATTCCGGTATTTTTCATATCTGTTTTGCTCATTATTATCTTGAAAAAGACATGTATGATGAAGCACTCGAAAAACTTCAGCTTGCAAAACTATTAGACCCTATGAATCCGGAGGTATTTATCTTAATGGCAGAATGTTTAGAAGAAATGGAAGAGTATCAACAAGCATTTGATATTCTGATAGAAGCAGAGCAAACATTACTTGACTTTAATCAAGAAATCCAAATACGACTGGCTTCCCTCTTGTTACATTTTGAACGCCAACCGGAAGCAGTCCGCAAGATTGCAAGGATTATCAAACATGAATGTGGAGATGATGGATTAGGACTTGTGTCTCCCATGCACTTCAATTCAGAATTGTTAATTGAAGCTGTTAATTTACTCATCAACAATCACCCTTTTAATGAGCGATATTGGATTTTTAAAGGCAACACTGCTTTACTCTATATGGATGATCATGACACAGCAATCGAAGCTTTTGAATATGCTCATTACATCAATGAGAAATTAAATATACCTCTTTTCTATTTGGGTATATGCTACAAATCCAAAAAACAATTTAATACCGCAATAAAATATTTTGGCGAAGCCTCTGAGGCTGGTTATGCAACAGAAGAATGTGTAATCGAGAGTGCAATATGCATGAACCGGTTGGGAGATCATACCCAAGCACGTTTTTTACTGCAAAATCTCCTCTCTGACAACATTACCAATATGTCTGAGGTCAATTACGAAATCGCTTATTCTTATCTTAAACAAGGAGCCGCTTCCAAAGCGATTCCCTATATTGAAAAATCATTAAGCGAAGACCCTAATATTCAAGCCTATATTCTTTATGGTGAAATTGCTTGTATGTTGGATGACGAGGACAAACTCATTGAGTGCTTTACGGAAGCAAAAGAATTCAGAATGTTGGATTATGAGTTATTCATTTGTTGCTTTTTCGGAATGTTCTATCGCATGGATAATTTAACCAATATGTATGAGATGTTGGTCTTAATTAAAATAGATGAAAACAAAGCAAAGTCAAGCATCCTATCTAGTTTATTAAACGCACTCATAGCAAAAGCAGAACACAACAATATTCAATATATACAAGAAATGTTAAACAGTTTTTCAATTGATGCGGAAGCAGCATCAGAGTATATTGAATTAATTGACGAAGACCTATCCAAAGACCCTGAAATTACAAGTTTAAAAGAAATGTTTTAGAAAGATATATTTTTGCGCCCGCAAATGAACAATCAAGACATATTTAAACTTAAGCAATTACCGGAACGCACTATCAAACCGCGTACAAATGGAATCACTATGGTGATGGACAAAGGTTTAAGTTTGAATGAAGCACAATCTCTGGCAGAAAACGGAGAACACATCATCGACATTATAAAACTTGGATTTGGCACTTCCTATGTAACACCAAGGTTAAAGGAAAAAATTGCACTCTATAAGCAGACAGGATTCAAAGTGTATGTTGGAGGCACTATGTTTGAAGCATATCTTATTCGAGAGCAATTTGACGACTACTGTCGATTGGTTGACCAACTCAAGCTTGACAGCGTTGAAATATCTGACGGCTCTATTTCTATTCCGCATGAAGAGAAGTGCGGATATATTGCTAAACTGTCAAAAAATTATACAGTACTGAGTGAAGTAGGTTCAAAAGATGCAGAAAAGATTATTCCGCCTTATGAATGGATTGAAATGATGCATTCAGAATTAAATGCCGGAGCATGGAAAGTAATAGCAGAAGCCAGAGAAAGTGGAACAGTAGGCATTTTTAGAGGAAGTGGAGAAGTACGTTCAGGGCTTATAGCAGAAATTACTCGAAAATTACCTTCAGAGCAAATCCTTTGGGAAGCTCCTCAAAAAGCACAACAAGTCTGGTTTATACAACAATTTGGACAAAATGTAAACTTGGGAAATATCAATCCTCAAGATGTCATTGCTTTGGAAACCTTGCGTTTAGGGTTGCGTGGAGACAGCTTTCATTTTTATTTATAATGATGAGACAACATGCAAACAAATAATCTAAGTTTGCATTACATGACTTATCATTCTAAAATAGAATAACTATGAAAAAATATCTACTATTTCTTATTCCTTTCTTAGTATTTTCTCACTGTATTTATGCCAAACATATTGACATAGCAACAGCCAAGAAAGTAGGTCAGAATTTTTATAACACTAAACACATAGCAGAAGATAGGAGAGAATCGCCAACATTTGCACTTGCACAGAAAGTAATATACACAGTAACAAAGCCAACTTTGACCTCATCTGTGCTGTATTACATTTTCAACACCAACGCAAACGGCTTTGTAATTATCTCGGGAGATGATAATGTTACCCCTATTTTGGGATATTCAAATGAAGGCAGATTTGATCCTTCAGATATTCCTCCCAGTGTTCAAAAATGGTTGGAAGGATATCAAGAACAAATTCGTTATGTGATTGACAATAATATTGCTGCAACACCTGAAATAGAGCAGTCATGGCATGCATACTTAAATAACACATCAAGCGCACCAATGGCCCCACTGGGAACAAAGGTAGAACCACTCATCAAAACTAAGTGGAATCAGCGTCCTTATGTCAACGACCAATGTCCTGGCGGTTCTGTAACAGGTTGTGTAGCAACAGCAATGGCGCAAGTATTAAAATATTGGGATTATCCTGCCAACGGAACCGGCTTCCATTCCTATAATCACAAAGCCTATGGTAGTTTATCAGCAAATTTTGGAAGCAGAACCTATCATTGGGACTCAATGCCTAACTTGGTTAACAGTCCAAACAATGCAGTTGCAACCTTAATGTATGACTGCGGTGTGAGTGTAAACATGAACTTCAGCCCTTCCTCCAGTGGTGCGTATGTTATCTCTGCTCAAAGTCCAATTCAAAATTGCACCGAATATGCGCTCAAAGAATACTTTGATTATAAAAGCACATTAAAAGGAGTAGAAAGAAAAAATTATAACGAAACTCAGTGGCTTGGATTGCTGACAAAAGAGCTTGATGAAGGCAGACCAGTAATTTATGCCGGATTTGGCTCTGGCGGAGGACACTGTTTTGTATGCGATGGATATGACGAAGAAGGTCTCTATCATTTCAATTGGGGCTGGGGAGGTTCATACGATGGTTATTTTTCCATTAACGCGCTTAATCCTTCAGGTGTTGGAGTTGGAGGCGGGTCGGGAGGATTTAATGCAGGACATCAGGCAATTATTGGCGTAGAACCTTCAGACGGTTCCGGTTTAAATAAAAATATTCGCTTAGAAATGGACTCCCTCATCTCTGCAACGGACACAGGAATAATGTTTAAAAACCCTTTTCAAGTGCGTGCAAAAATCAAGAATTATGGAATTAGTAACTTCTCTGGAAAAATAGGTGCTGCAATTTTCGATGTGAACATGCAATTCCTCACATTTATGGACACTGCTGCCGTTACAATCAATTCTGACAATCAATATGCTGCTGTCTTTTCAACTTCAGGGATTGCAGCACTTGTGCCAGGCAATTATTTTGTGGAGATTTTCTATAAGAAAAGTGACGGTGGATGGTCAAAAGTGGGTGATAGTTTGTTTGACAATTCAGCTCAAATCTTTTTCAAGCATGCATCTGAGAACATTGAAACAAACTCAACTTTTACAATCAGTGGAAGCGATTTGGTACAAAGCGAAAATGCATCAATCAGTGTAAGTGTCAAAAACAGCAGTGATTATGCAACTTTTGTAGGCAGTTATCGAATTAGCTTATCTTCACTTAATGGTAACTTACTTCAAACAATCAATACAGTAAGCGAAAGCGGGATTGCGCCCGGTTCTAACAAAAACCTCAACTTTAATGGAATTATCAGCTTTGCACCCGGTACTTATTTGATGGACATTTCATACAAGTTTCAAGGCTCTCCTCAATGGTATTTAGCAGGTAGCTCAAACTATCCCAACCCGGTTTATGTTAAAATCATAGCTCCTACCCTCTCACCGGACAAATATGAAAACAACGATTCTTTGGAAGCATCCCACATATTTCCCGTGAACTTTACAGGCACTATTGCTGAAATTAAATCTACAGAATCAAACTTGCACATTGGAACAGACAACGACTTTTACAAAATTCATTTACCTGCCGGAGACAATTACACTATCAAAGCCAGAATACACGATTCATATAGTAGTGGTGATGGCAATGATTATTATGTCGATGCATTGTTTTCATATTCTCTTGACAGCAGCAATTGGAGTGAAACATACGATGACATTATGCCGGGGCAAATCAATCTTTCAGACAAAAATGGTGGCACAATCTATTTCCATGTCGCACCCTATTTTGAAGGCGAAACAGGAACCTATTTATTAGACATTACAGTAACCAGAGAAAGCACAGGCAATGTAAACAATATAAACTTGCAAGACAAGATACACATTTTCCCTAACCCTGCTCAGAATAGCGTTTCATTTGATTTTTCAGGCATAAGTGACAATATTTCAAAAATTGAGATAAGCAATGTCAATGGGCAACTGTTAGAAAGCATACAACTGAAAACGAACGCACAGCCATTGATTTACAAAACCGACAAACTCAACAATGGAATTTATTTCATTCAAATACACACCCAAAATGGCATTATCACAAAACATCTTATGATTCAAAAATAAGTATCGCACTGCACCAAATCAAACAGTAACACATATTAAAAACTACTATGAAAAAACTTACATTACTCATTGGAATGCTTGTTCTCCTAATCACAAGTACATTTTCCAAACCTGTCAACCCAAAGACAGCTATTGAAGTTGGCACATCATTTTTAACCTCATTGGACAAAATGCAAGCAAGAAGAAGCAGTGTAAATCTGCGATTGGTTTACACAAGTAACTCTTTAGCTAATAGTATGATTGCGACAGCGAATGTTACAAACTATTACTACGTATTTAACAATGATGACAACGGCTTTGTAATCGTATCAGGCGATGACATTGTCATTCCTGTACTTGCTTACTCAAATGAAAGTGCTTTTGACCCAAACAATATTCCACCCAGTGTACAAAAATGGTTAGAAGGATATAAAAGCCAAATTAGGGAAGCCATTGAAAAGAAAATGCAAGCAACTGCTGAGATTACGGCAGCATGGAACAATTACTTGAATGGTACTCAGTCAAATTTGCCGGCTGCTCCCACAGCTACTGTGAACCCATTAATCCAGACAAAGTGGAATCAATCTCCTCACTTCAATGCACTTTGTCCTTATGACAACCAAAATGCCGAACGTACTGTAACCGGCTGTGTTGCTACTGCAATGGCACAAATTATGAAATTTTGGAACCAACCTGTAAATGGCACCGGTTTTCATTCATACAACCACAGCAAGTATGGAACACTCTCTGCAAATTTTGGAAGCACTACCTATAATTGGGCATCCATGCCAAATGTGGTAAATAGCGCAAATAGTGCAGTAGCAACTTTGATGTACCATTGTGGAATTAGTGTTGACATGAACTATGACATTGCAGCCAATGGTGGCAGTGGCGCCTATGTTACAACCAGCGAAAGCCCGGTTACACATTGTTCAGAATATGCACTAAAAACCTATTTTGGATATAAAAGTTCATTAAAAGGTGTTTCAAGAAAAAATTATTCAGAAGCGCAATGGATTAGTCTATTAAAAGCGGACTTAGATGCAGGCAAACCTATCTTATATGCCGGATTCGGTAGTGGCGGAGGCCATTGCTTCGTTTGTGATGGATATGACAACAATAACTACTTCCATTTTAATTGGGGATGGGGAGGTGCGTATGATGGTTACTTTACTGTCAATGCACTGAATCCTGCAGGTGTTGGAACAGGAGGAGGCTCCGGTGGGTTTAACAGTGGACAGCATGCGGTAACCAACATTGAACCTACAAACACAGGAGGCGGTGGTGGTGGCAATACTACCCAAGACCTCAGACTCTATTCAAGTTTAAGCATGTCTAATACTTCTGTGTGGTTTACAAGCGCTTTTGACTTATCTGTTGACATTGCCAACTATGGTGACAACCCTTTCAATGGTGAGTTAAGCGCAGCAGTTTTTGATGAAGACTATAACTTCATTGATTTCATGGAAAAGAAAAGTACATCAATCAATAACGGCTATTACAGTTCCTATACTTTTAACAATGCAGGCTCGCCCAAGTATGTTCCCGGCAAATACTATGTTGCAGTTTTCTACAAAACTCCAAATTCCGATTGGACTATCGTAAAAGATGGTTCATATACCAATCTCTTGTCATTTAATGTTAAATATTCTACTGATATAGAGGTTAATTCAACTTTTAAAATTAGTGGAAATAAAATCGTACAGAATAGTACGGCAAATATTAATGTAGATGTACTCAATTCAGGTAGCAGCACATTTTGGGGGAGTTTCCGTCTGGACTTGGCAAAACTTGATGGATCCTTAGCACAAACGATACAAGTGCTGAATGAAACAAAAGGATTAAATGCTAATTATCATTACACCAACGGACTCGATTTTTCGGGGAAAATCACTGTTGCTCCCGGCACTTATCTTTTATCCGTGGCATTTCAAGTGGATGGTTCTAATAAGTGGTACTATGCAGGTAGTTCAAATTATAAAAATCCTATTTATGTCATTGTAGAAGAAGCTCCCCCGAGTCCGGATAAATATGAAAACAATGACACCAAAGTAAATGCATATAATTTAACGCTCTCCTTTAGCAATGGTACTGCAAACATTCTTACAACAGGCTCTAATATTCACATCGGTACTGATAATGATTACTATAAATTCAACCTACCATCCGGAAAAGAATATACAGTCAGAGGCAGAGTGCATGATCTAAACAACAGTGGGAACGGAAACTCATATACTGTAGATGTTTTATTTTCAATGTCAAAAGACGGCACCTTTTGGTCAGATGCGTATGATGACATCATGAACGAAGGAATCCCTGTAGATGGTGGAAGCACATTCTACTTCCGTATTGCGCCTTACTTTACCGGTAAAACAGGTACTTATTTATTGGATATTACTGTCAATGAAGGCAACAATGCCAATATAACCCCTTTAGATGCTGACAATTATATCAAGGTGTATCCTAATCCTGCGCAGGACTTTATTAATATAGAGCCAAACAGACTCCATGAACAAATCTTATCAGTTCAAATACTGAATGTTATGGGGCAAACATTATTGACTCAAGAGATTACACAGAATGATAATATCATTACCTTACCCGTAACACATCTTAGCAATGGTATATTTTATGTTCAGTGTAAAACCAATAACGGAATAATTACTAAAAAAATAATAATTAACAAATGAGAATCGCAATCATCATCGCAGCCGTCCTTATTTTCACAACCGGTTGTATATGCAGAAAAAAAACAAGTAAAGACAAGACAACGGCTACCACTCTTTTTACTCCACAGTTTACACCGGGACCACCTGCTTATATTTACAAAACCAAGAAAGATTATAGCAATTTTGTTCCGGTGTTGATGAATGATGATAAAACTGAAATTATCTCATATCCTCATCCCACCGATTTATATCCTGCTGATATGCCACTGACTCCTACAGCGCTAAACAAAGGGTATTTACTCGACAACAAAGGAATTAATATAAATGTTGCATTTCTGAATATCACATACAAAGACTATTCAATGCTTACCGAACCCCCAACCATAGCAGAAATGAAAGAGATGCTTTTAGATGTCAATCCTTTAACCGAACTTTGCAACTGCGGAAATAAAAACGCATTTGATAACATTGAAAAGCAAGTAAACGAGCTGATAGATGCCAATCAATTGCGTAAAAAATGTAAGCCCATAAAGTAATATGACAATTACAGAAGACATTAACAAACAAATCATAGAAGCAATGAAAGCCCGAAACGAAGACAGACTTCGGGCATTACGTGGAATTAAAGCAGCATTTTTGCTTGCAGCAACTGAAACCGGAGATAGAGAAATATCAGATGAAACGGCAATTAAGACTATACAAAAGCTCGCAAAACAACGCAGGGACAGCATTGAAATCTTCACCAAACAAAATAGAAAAGACTTGGCTGAAAAAGAAACAATTGAACTAAACGTATTAGAAGAGTTCCTACCTAAACCACTTTCAGATGAGGAAGTTTTAACCATCTTGAAGAATGTAATTACCGAGCAAGGTGCTACCGGCATGAAGGATTTGGGCAAACTAATGCCTATTGCAATAGGGAAAATTGCAGGCAGAGCAGACGGATCAAAAATTTCAACATTGTTAAAACAATTATTATCTGCTTAGGCATACATGAAATATAAAGCGGTAATTGGATTAGAAATCCATGTTCAGTTAAACACAATAACAAAAGCATTCTGCGGTGATGCAAACCTCTATGGCGAAGCCCCCAATACACTTGTAAGCCCAATCAGTTTGGGGCATCCCGGAACCTTGCCAATGCACAATATAAAAGCAATTGAAAATGCCACCAAACTTGGATTGGCTCTTAATTGCCGGATTACACGCATTAACCAGTATGCACGTAAAAACTATTTCTACGCTGACTTGCCAAAAGGCTTTCAAATCACACAAGATAAAACACCCTTATGTACAGGAGGTTTTGTAGAAATTACAGATACCGAAGGTAAGCCAAAAAAAATTCACTTAACCCGTATTCACATGGAGGAAGACACGGGTAAGAGTATGCACGACCAAGATATTTATGATACGCTTGTGGACTACAACCGCGCAGGGGTTCCATTGGTTGAAATAGTGTCTGAACCTGAGATAGCAAACGGAGACGAGGCTTATCAGTACTTAGCAGAAATACGCAGACTTGTGCGCTATTTGGATGTTTGTGATGGAAACATGGAGGAAGGCAGCATGCGTTGCGATGCCAACGTTTCAGTTATGCTCGCAGACAGCAATGAATACGGCACTAAAGTCGAGGTCAAGAACATGAACTCCATGACCAATGTTAAAAAAGCAATAGAATTTGAAATCCAACGTCAGATTGAGTGTTTAGAATCCGGTCAGACTATTGTTTCCGAAACACGTTCTTTTAATGCTGCAAAGTCTAACACTGTGTCCATGCGTTCAAAAGAAAGTGCTCAAGACTATCGGTATTTCCCCGAGCCGGACTTACCTCCCTTTGTTGTAACAGATGAGTTTTTGAGTAAGATGAAATCGGCATTGCCTGAACTGCCAAAAATTTTATATCAAAGGCTACAAACAGATTTCAACCTACCGGCTTATGATGCCGGTGTTCTTACAGAAGACAAAGCTACGGCTGAGTATTACCTTGCATTAATTAAAGATTGTTCAAACTACAAAGCTGCCTCAAATTGGGTGTTAGGTCCAGTAAAATCTTGGATGAATGAAAACGCTAAATCAATAAAAGAGTTTCCAATAACAACTCACAAACTTGCGGCATTAATCGCTTTGGTTGACAACAATACAATCAGCCACACTGCTGCCTCAGGACCGGTTTTCACACAATTAGTCAAAGAGCCTAATGACAACCCATTAACCATTGCCGAAGGACTCAATCTGATTCAAACATCTGATACCGGACTGCTTGAAGGATTTATTGTTGAAACACTTTCTAAATATCCTGACAAAGTTTCTGAATACAAAGCCGGCAAAAAAGGATTATTGGGACTCTTCGTAGGTGAAGTGATGAAACTTTCTAAAGGTTCAGCAGACCCCAAAAAGGTCAATGAATTATTAACGAAAGCATTGAATTAATTCAGACTTGTATGACTCCAACATTAAATTTCTCAACGGGTGCATGATTTGCTGCATGAATACCTTCTGATATCACTTTTCGTGTTTCAATTGGGTTAATAATTCCATCCACCCATAATCTTGCAGCGGCATAATAAGGTGATAACTGATTGTTATAACGAGTTAATATTTTATCCAACAACGCCTTCTCTTCTTCTTCTTCCATCTTTTCCCCTTGTGCTTTATGTGCTGACTTTTCGATTTGCAACAGTACCTTAGCCGCTTGTTCGCCTCCCATCACTGCGATTCTTGCAGTGGGCCACGCATAAATCAACCTTGGGTCATACGCTTTTCCACACATAGCATAATTGCCTGCACCATAGCTGTTTCCCATGATGATAGTAAACTTAGGAACCGTGCTGTTGCTCATTGCATTCACCATTTTAGCACCATCTTTTATTATTCCACTGTGTTCAGACTTTGAACCTACCATAAAGCCGGTAACATCTTGAAGAAATACTAATGGAATCTTCTTTTGATTGCAATTCATGATGAAACGAGCAGCTTTATCAGCTGAATCCGAATAAATTACCCCTCCGAATTGCATTTCTCCTTTTTTGGTCTTAACCAATAATCTATTATTAGCAACAATTCCAACCGCCCATCCATCTATACGCCCATAACCACAAATAATTGTTTTGCCAAATCCCTCCTTATATTGCTCAAACTCACTGTTATCTACCAGTCTTTTGATAATTTCCATTGTATCATAAGGTTTGGAATGGTCAGCCGGTTTAATCCCAAAAATATCTTTAGGATTCAATTTAGGTTCTACTGATTCAATACGATCAAAGCCAGCATTTGGAGGAGTTCCAATTTTATCCATCAGAAATTTAATCCTGTCAAGACAACTTTTATCATCAGGGAAACGGTCATCAATAACTCCGGAAATTTCCGTTTGAGAGACAGAACCACCCAAGGTTTCATTATCAATATCCTCTCCTATTGCAGCTTTTACCAAATAACTGCCTGCCAAAAAGATAGAGCCGGTTTTATCTACAATCAATGCCTCATCACTCATGATAGGCAAATAAGCACCACCCGCAACGCAACTCCCCATTACCGCAGCAATCTGAATAATGCCTTTACTGCTCATGATTGCATTGTTTCTAAAAATTCTGCCAAAATGTTCTTTATCAGGGAAAATTTCATCCTGCATTGGAAGAAAAACGCCTGCACTATCCACTAAATAAATAATTGGCAGTCTGTTCTCCATAGCAATTTCTTGTGCTCTTAGATTCTTTTTTCCAGTAATAGGAAACCAAGCTCCGGCTTTTACGGTTGCATCATTCGCAACAATCACACACTGTCTTCCTTTCACATAACCTAAACCCGCAACAACGCCACCGCTCTGACATCCTCCATATTCTGCATACATCTCATCGCCTGCAAAAGCTCCAATCTCAACCCAAGGCGTATTTTCATCTCTGAGATAGTCTATTCTTTCGCGACACAGCATCTTGCCTTTTTCTCGTTGCTTGGCAGCGGCTTTATCTCCTCCACCCTTGCAAACCTGTTTAAACTTGAATTTAAGTTTATCAACTAAAAGACGCATTGCATCTTCATTCATGTTAAACTCTAATTCACTTGCACTTATTGACATGCGCACAAAATTAGCAGAAACAAGGCATAAATGAAAAGTTAAATCCTATTTTTGCGCTGCTTTAATATGTCCTGGTTTACACATTGGTTTGGTTCTGAATTTTATGACAGGTTATACAAAAACCGCAATGAGGAGGAGGCTATCGCTTTCATTCACAAAGTATTTGTAGAACTACCGTCAATGAAACAACCATCCATACTTGATTTATGTTGCGGCAACGGCAGACATTCATTGGCAATGGCAGAATATGGCTCCGTTGTGGGAGTGGACTTGAACGAAGAACAAATCCAAAAAGCTAAAGATAGAATGATTCTGCATGCTTCGTTTTTCGTTCATGACATGAGAGAAGTGGTAAAGCTAAATGAATTTGATTTTGTGTTTAACTTGTTTTCCAGTTTTGCATACTTTGACAATCAATCTGACGATTTAAAGACACTCAATAGTGTTTATCAAAACTTGCGGTCAAACGGCATATTTATTCAAGATTTTTTAAATGTCAATTATGTCATTCCCAGACTAAAAACATCAGAATACAAAACAGACAATGAACTCAGCTTTGACATTAAACGCAAGGTTGAGAATAAAAAAATAATTAAAACCATAAAGGTTTCTCAACGCAATGTTGAAATTGGTTTGTTTGAGGAAAAACTCACCGCTTACACTCCGGATGAGTTATTAGCATTGCACAAACAAGCCGGCTTAACTCCTTTTAAAATTTTTGGCAATTACCAATTATCAGAGTTTGACAAATTAAATTCCCCTCGTATTATTGTCTTTTCAAAAAAGGGTTAGTGAATGTTTGAGTTTTTGCAAGAAATAGACAGAGTTTTATACGAGTTTCTCAATGGGAAGCTTCACACCCCCTTTTTAGATTGGTTAATGCCCATCATTACTAACGCAAACACATGGATTCCTCTTTATGTTGGGCTATTAGGTTATATGATTTACCGATACCGCAAACTATTTTTTATTCCATTTCTAGGATTGTTAATTAGTTTTGGTATTTCCGACCCTGTTTCTGCCAAAATTATCAAGCCTATTTTTGAAAGGACACGCCCATGCAATGAGACAACTGTAAAATCGCGTGTTGTGGGTGTTGAGTGTAGAAACAGCTTCAGTTTTCCTTCATCTCATGCATCCAATCATTTTGCCATTGCAGTTTTTATGACTTTATTAATCGGTACAAGAAAACGTTTTGGTTTAGGTTTTTGGATGATTTGGGCAGGAGTAATTGCCTATTCGAGAGTTTATGTTGGTGTTCATTATCCCTTTGATATAATTGCCGGAGCGATTTTAGGCTCATTCATCGGACTCGTCATTGCCATCATCACAAATAAGATTTTAAAGAAACTCCAAAACAATAATGCCGCTACTATTTAACATTGCCATTTTATTTATTTTTCCTTTTGTCGGAGGACTTATTGCGAACTATACCAACAAAGAATGGAAGGGAACAATCAAAGTATTCTTGGCTTTCAGTGGTGCATTTCTATTTGCCATCACCTTTCTCAATTTTATACCGGAGGCATATCATCATTTAGAAAATGCAGGGATATGGGTGTTAGCCGGATTCTTTTTCCAGATTTTCATTGAACAATTTACTAAGGGAATTGAACATGGGCACAGCCATATTCATGACCTAAAGAATATCGCTCCAATCTTTATTGGACTTGGATTACATGCATTTCTTGAGGGGATTCCTGTGGGTTCACAAAATTTAGGTATAAGTCCCGGACTTTTGTATGGGGTTGCACTTCACGAAATGCCCGCAGCATTTGTCCTTGCCATCAGTATAAAAACATTATTACCACACAAGAACATCATTCCTTTTGTGTTGATTTACGCGCTTTTTTGTCCGGCAGGCGCCACTTTAGGCTACTTTGTAGAACACATTGAACATGGGGACAAAATCTTCATGATTCTATTGGCATTTGTATCAGGTACTTTTCTTCACATCAGCACAACAATCCTCTTTGAAAATTCAGAGAATCATAAAATCAGCAGAAAGAAACTCACAGCTGTGGTTGCCGGTACCGGTTTAGCAATACTTACTATGCTAATTTAATTCTTTTTTGCTTTTAACAGTGGTAGAACAACCATCAATAGTCCACCTATACAAACAATCCCTGAAATCAAGAACAAATAAAACCAAGGTAATAGCTTATACATCATGACGCTATAAGACATATCAGGTTGAGCAAACAAGTAATATGTTTTGAGAAATCCTTCGACAATTAAGGTCAGCCAAAAAATTAGCAGAGCTAAATTGGCTACTAAATAACCGGTTTTAATCTGCTTTTCTTTGTGGGGGGCATATCCAAGAATATCAAAAGCAAAAGCGAGCAACAACATTGTATTAATTCCAATTGTTGCTCCCATAGTATGTCCGACAATTACGTGAGTGCCATGCATATAAACATTCAATGCAGGCACAGACATAGCAATTGCTAAAATCAAGGTTAAGAAAACCCAAACATCTGCCGCAAACAGAAATTTATATGGAATGATGTTGAAATTCTTTTTCGCTGTTGTCAAAGATGACTTCCACAGATAAATAATTCTTCCAAGCAATAACAACTCTGTCATACTCACCAAATAACCTATATGTTTCACATAAGGCTGTGTTGGCAATACATACACATGATGTCCCCAATTAAACATAAGGTTAAAGACTCCCAAAAAATACAATCCAAAGGCAATTTTAGAAAAGCTATACTTTTTATTGCCGGCAATTTTATCCATCAAGTAAATTGAAGTACCATACACCAATTGATTCCAAGCACCAACAAGAGAGCCATAAGACTTCCATTGAATCGTCATGTCTTTTACAAGATTATTTCTCACCTGAGGCAGCAGCCATGAATTAGATTCTAAATAAGTAAACAAAAAGAAGACAGCCCCTGTCAACCACATCCATACATATACAGGTTGGTTTTTCAGCGTTTTAATTCCTGCAACAAAGACAAAAATAAATATAGCCCAACTCACGGTAATTGGGATAGAAAAAATAGGGTCAAACTCCCAATATTCTCTGCCTCCAAATACTCCAAACACATAAGACAGTAAAATTCCGAAGAAAGTTAATGCAAGTATCCAGAACACAACTCTTATTAAATTGTTGTATCTCCTGATTGCATATTGATCTTCATGCATGTAATAAATAATACTACCGATAGCGCAGGTGAGAATCCAAAAAATTGCAGATGATACATGTAAAGGACGGATTTTTGTAAAAGAAAACACATCTTTTAAAAACCCTGGCACTACATATTCAATGGCACCTAACAACCCAAAAAGCAAGGTTGAAAGTAAGAAAATCAAACCTGTTTTTATAAATAGGCGCGAGTAGTCTTTATGGCTGGGATATTGTTCCATCTAAATGTTTAATAAATTCCTCAGGCTTATATACGCCAGTGGAGTTTGTGTATTTAAAAAATTCAACAAATTGCTGTACTTCAGACTCTGTTAAGTGAAAGTTAGGCATTACCTGTGTGCCGGTATGTAACACAGACGAGATATACTCCTCAGACCTTCTTTCGTAAACATTGGTTAAATCCGGACCTAAGTGACCACCCAGTCCATAAATCTGATGACACGAAGTACAATTTTTCTTTTGCCAGAGTATCCTGCCTGCTTGTGCCATAGCATTAGGTTCAACACCTTGATAATTATCCTCTTCATACAACAATATACTATAAGAGAGAAACGAGCCAATCAATATGAATAGAATCACAATCTTACTTCTATACATCCCCTTACAAATTCCGTTCAATTATAAAACAAGATTGGCAAAATGCTATGTCTTTTCTTTTTTTTCTTACCTCCATGCTTCTTCAGAAATCCTACACTAGGAAAACAGATTCTCGCTTTGTCAGAATAAGAATCTAAATTACCTTGCAATTTTCAATTATTTTTTCTTATAAATTTTGACCTTACCTTCTGCGTTGTTATTCAGTATTTGAACCTTTCCAAACCCAAGAGCTTCAATCTTTGGTTTGATTAAGGATTCGGTACCTACTGCAACAATCAGCATATTGTCAGGAGTCAAATATTGCTTCGCAAAATTATTGATATCTTCTTTAGTCAGTGAATTAATTATTTCTGCTTGCTTCTTTTTATAATCGGCATCTAAATTTCTATTTACAATACCAAATAAGAATGAAGCTTTGCCAAAAGAAGATTCATAATCCAATGCATCACTGGAAATCAATGCACTCTTTGTGAATGCAAGTTCCTCATCAGTAATGCCTTCTTCTTTATATTTCTTGATAATATTCAGAATCTCTACAATGGCACTATCTGTTGCTTCTGCTTTTACACTGGCACTCACGACATAATAACCCGGGTAGTTTTTATATGGCGCACTGAAACCTGAACGAATTCCGTAGGTCCAACCATGATCTTCTCTTATAGACAAGTTCAATCTTGAATTAAAATTACCACCCAGAATAAAATTCATCACATTGGCTTTAAAGAAATCGCCATAAGTGTCATATTTCATTGCCCTATTACCCATAATTAAGAAAGACTGAGAAGCAAAGTCCTTATTGATTATAAATGCTTGAGTAGTTTGATATTCAGGGAACTTAGCAATTACGGGGAATGTAACTTCCTTTCTCTCCCATTTATCCATAAAACTCAGTGCATTCTTCACTTCGTCTTGACTAACCTCTCCTACTACCACTATTTTAGTAAATTGTGGCGTTATAAAACTTTGGTAATACCTCACAATATCTTCCAATTTAATTTTCATGAATTCATTGTAATTACCTGAAGCAACTTTACCAAGCGGGTTGTTATCATTATAAATCAATCGGCTAAACGCCTTAGAAGCAACCACACCTGAATTCAAACGCATATTGGCAATACTTTCGCCCAAACGTTTACGAAGTAAATCATAGTCTTCACGCTCAAAATTAGGACCAAACATCATCTCCTCCAAGAGTGCCATCGTTTCATTAATTTTATCTTTATAGCAACTTACAAAGCAAGAAATTCCGGTACTACCACCTGAGAATGAGATACTGCTACCCAACCTCTCTAATGCACTTTCTAATTCAGCAGCTGGGAATTTCTTTGTACTTTCATTCATCATCTGAGCAGTAAAATAGGCTGTTCCATAAGGAAATTTCTTACCATCTTCAAGTAACTGACCTCCTTCAAAATTAATCATAAACATTACCTTAGGAGTTTTATTGCTTTGTGTGCCAATAACTTCGACAGAGTTCTTAGTTGTGAATCTGAAGAAATCAGGGGTTTGAACAATCTTTGCAGGAGGAGGAACAGGTCTTTTACTTCTATCAAAATTATCAACAGGTCTGTGATACTCTAATCCTTCAAACTCTGAGTAATCAGGTTTTGCTTCACTATAAGGGTTGAAACTTTCGAATGGTTTTTTCTTAGCTCCCGGTTGGTCATACATAGGGTCACGTTCAACAGTGATACATGCATAGTTTTTATTCTTTACATAGCGCAAAAACACTCTCAGCACATCTGCTTTTGTTACTTTTCTATATCTTTCAATATCTTGATCAAGATTGAAGCCTTTGCCGGGCATAGCCATTTCATAAGAAGTAAGTAAGCCTGCCTTACCTGCATTCGTCTCAAGATATCCATACATGTTTGTGATAAAACTTTCCTTAACTCTTTCTAGATCTTCTTCGGTAAAGCCTTCTTTTTCAAAATCCTCAATCGTTTTTAAAATTAATTCACGGGTTTCAAGTGGTGAAATACCAGGGTATGCCACAGCTTGTATAGTAAATTCACCTGATAACTCAAAAGTTGGATGCTCTACATCTACTTGTACTGCTTTTTCAGGCTTAACAAAATTCTTATAGAAAACAGAGTTTCTGCCTCCTGCCATCAATTGAGAAAGAATATCCAATGCCGGCTCATCTTTGTGATAAGCAGGAACTGTAGGGTAAACAAAAAGTGTCAAAGGCAAATAAATATTGTCTTTATATGTTTTATAATCACTTTCCGGCAGTCTAACAGGTTTAGGCACGAGTCTGCTCACTTCAGGTCCTTTGGGAATTGAGCCAAAATATTTCTCAACCATTTTGACTACATCTTCTGTAACTACATCGCCAGACACCACCAAAATAGCATTGTTTGGTCCATAATAACGCAAGAAAAAGTTATTCAAATCCTCTTTTGTAGCTCTGTCTAAATCATCAGTAAAACCAATTGTGGGCCATGAATATGGGTGACCGGATGGGTATAACAATTGATCTTTCACTTCATCTACAAAACCGTAAGGCACATCATAACGTTGTGACTTTTCGTTTTTCACAGTTTTTCTTTGTACCTCAAACTTATCTACCGTAAAAGCATTTGGCAAGAAGCCCATTCTATCAGATTCTAACCAAAGCATCGTTTCTAACATGTTGCTAGGAACAGTCTCAAAGTAATTTGTTCTGTCTCTATTGGTAGTTCCATTCATTTCTCCACCTGCTTCTTGCACAATTTTAAAGTGTTCCTCATCTCCAACATGTTCAGAACCTTGAAACATCATGTGTTCAAAAAAGTGTGCAAATCCGGAACGACCAGGTAATTCTCTATTTGAACCAACTTTGTAAGTAACTTCAACATGAACCACGGGAGACGAATTGTCTTCTACTACAAACACGGTCAACCCATTGGCTAATTCATACTTGCTATAAGGGATAATGTATTTTCCTTTTTGAGGCTCAACCTTCTCAATTAATTTAGTTGTACCTAATGCTTGAGAGAAGCCTGACAAAGGAATAATAATCAGACTTAACAAAGTAAACAGCTTAAAAAATTGCTTCATAATTTGATTTGTAAAATTCGGGTCAAAAATAGGCATTGAATTGCTATTGTTCAAAAGCTTCGATTAAATTCTTGCACTTGTTGTCTAATATAAAAATTCACTTCATTCAGAATGAGTTCCTTAAGGATTGTTTTTCATCAAATACCTTTTCCCTGTATTAACACATCACAGATTACACTCATCTTCACCAATTATCATTTAACAAGATTTTGTATCATCAGTCCGTCTCATAACTCCCTTAGTTCAATTTCCACAGTTAAACTACGCATCTAGTTCAATTCTAAGCAACTTTAAAGAAGCTTTTTTAACATATATTTTCCTAACATGAAAAATAAGATGCTGTAAAACGTCTTTAAATAGCTTGTGGGGAGCGCAAAACAAAGTCAAGTTCTTTAAGAAACTTTTTGAGCAGGTTTGCGACTCAAATATTGAAGATTCTGCGGAGGTTGTAAATATAGCAACCCAAACAGACAAACTGATTTAAAAAAGGAATATTAATAACAATCAAATGGTTAACAAACGATAAAGTTTTCAGACAGTTTGCGGCTATTCCTAATCGTATGCATTTCACTGTATCAAGCCATTGTCATCTTTTGCATAAGCATTACTTTAAACTATGTGAATAAAAATTCACCAACAGATTTCATTAGAATTTCAACTTTGCATCCATGTCCACAACTGTAATAATACTGGCAGTAATTATCATTTCTGCCTTTTTGATGCTCCGATATGCTCACAAATTCATTTTCAAAATCATCGGTTTAATACTCTTTATTCCTGCAATATTATTGGCATTATATCTTTTTAACCTGCCCCCTTTCAGCAAAAATATTTTTGCAAGAGATAATCTTAACAAAAAATTCTGCATGAATGAAAACACGCAAGACGTATGTGCCTGCATAGTGAAACCATATACAAAACTGTTAGAAGAAAAATTTGATAAAGAAGAGTTAGTGGAATTAGAAAAGAAGAATTATGAAAGTGCCTACGTCTTTTCAAAGCTTTCTTCACAAGTTGCCATTCAAACCACCTTATGTACCGGCAGTGAAGACAGCTCAAAAAAACTGATGGAAAAGTTTGTCAAGGAAATATCGCCTTTTGGTTATTCCACCGCTAAAACTGCTGAATGGTTTAAATCTACCACTGAATTATTAGAAGAAAAACAAGACAGAAAAAAGGAAATAGATGGCAAATTAGATTCTTAATTTAATCATCTGTATATTATTTCAACCTCTCTTTTATTTATAAACATTCTAAATAAGGAGCGTAAGAGTAATTATATTGATTAACTTTGCCGCGCAATAGAACAAATACAATGGGAAAAGTAACTTATAAATTTGAGGATGGTACACCTGAAGAAACTCATGATATTGAAGAAGGTGAAAGTGTACTTGAAGTAGCATTAGACAATGATATTCATTTAAACCACAATTGTGGTGGGGTATGTGCTTGTTCAACGTGTCACATTTATTTTGAAGAAGGAGAAGATCATGTCCAAGAAATGAGCGATGACGAAGAAGATTTTGTTGACAGAGCACGCAATCCTCGTATAAATTCGCGACTTGCATGTCAATGCGTATTGGAAAACGGAGATGCACATTTAGTGGTAACCATTCCTGACCAGTCGGGAATCATTGGTAGTTAAAACAAGAAATAAAATATGGAACATAAAACATTTGAACCACCCATTCATTGGCAAGATCACGAAGATATTGCGATGGCATTATATGAAAAATTCGGTGATGAATTTGATGAAAGTAAAATCTATCGTATTAGATTTACTGACCTCATTGAATGGGTTTTATCTCTCCCAAATTTTCATGGAAAACGTGAAGAATGTAACGAAGGACACTTAGAGATGATTCAATCCCAATGGGTATATGAATGGCGAGACAACCAATAATTTATTCTTTGACACTGCAAAATATGTTAATTCTAGAGAATCTTAAGAAAATCAAATGCTTCATTTTTGATGTAGATGGAGTACTATCAGATGGCAGCATCATCATAACTGAAGAAGGGGCACAGTTGCGCAACATGTCTATCAAAGACGGCTATGCACTCAGAAAAGCCTTAGAATCAGGATATATTATTGCAGTTATTAGTGGAGGAAACTCTCAAGGCGTGAAGGAGCGTTTGAACTACCTTGGCATAAAAGAGGTTTATTTGGGGATTCGCAATAAAATTGAGATTTTTGATAAACTGATTGAAGAATATGAACTCACTCCCGGGGAAGTATTATATATGGGAGATGATATTCCTGACATAGAGATTCTCAAGAAATGTGGTGTTCCCTGTTGTCCGGCAGATGCAGTAGCAGAAGTAAAAGAAGTAAGTAGCTATATTTCACCCAATACCGGTGGACACGAATGTGTAAGAGATGTCATTGAAAAAACATTAAAGGTTCAAAAAAAGTGGCTTTAGCCCGATGTGCTTAGTATATTGCACACTTCCTCTTTTTTTAAAACAGTAAAACCCCAGCTCATAGAATATTTTATTTGTAATCATTATAAATAGTAACTTTGAAACCAATTAAGAACACTTAAAAACAATATTATCATGATTAAACACATAGCAAATGCCGTTTGGAAAGGCACAGTTAAAGAAGGCAACGGACAAATTACAACCCGTAGCAAAGTATTAGAAAATACTCAGTATTCATTCAAATCACGTTTTGAAAATGGAGCAGGGACCAACCCTGATGAACTTTTAGCAGCATCACATGCAGGATGTTTTGCAATGGCAACCAGTCTACTTTTAGGTAAAGAAGGTTATACCCCTGAATCACTTGAAGCAAAATGTGAACTCACAATGAATCCTGACAAACTTGAGATAACTGCTTCACATCTTACTTTGCATGCAAGAATTCCTAACATTTCAAATGCTAAATTCTTAGAGATTGCAAACCATGCTAAAGAAGCATGTCCAATCAGCAAAGTGCTGAATTGCACCATCACATTAGATGCCTCATTGGCAAGTGCACAGTAACTATCACTCACAATGACTGCACCAAAAGTGCAGTCATTTTTTTTAATAAATATGGAAATAAAAATTATCAAACTATTTCTACGCTTAGCCTTAGCAGCAGGTTTTCTCTATGCTTCTATAGACAGACTGAATGACATAATAGGCATACTCAATCCTAACACAGTCTTTTGGGGAAATTGGAACAACTTTGTTGCTTATACTTCTAAATTAATGCCATGGTTTCCTCACTGGCTTGTACTGACTTTAGCAATCATTGCAACTATATGTGAAATTGTATTTGGGATATGTTTACTCATTGGATGGAAAACCAACCAGGCAGCACGCTTGAGCGGTGTGTTACTTCTATTGTTTGCCATTTTTATGAGCCTGACAGTGGGACTTCCAACTGTATTTGCATATTCAGTATATAGCGCATCGGCTGCGGCATTTGCACTAAGTACATTTAAAGTAAAATTTTTAGAATTTAAATAACAATCACCATGAACGAAAACAATGATTTTTACCCACCTTCCTCAGCGGAAAATAATAGACAAAAGGCAGAATTAGCACCAAAACAAATTGAAGCATGGCGCACCTTCAGCAGAACAGTCTTTAAAGAAGGCGTTTTGGATGAAAAAACGAAACAACTCATAGCAGTTGCGGTTGCACACGTAACCCAATGCCCTTATTGCATTAAAGCACATGTTCCAATGGCAATGCACAAAGGAGCCAGCAAACAAGAAATTATGGAAGCAATATGGGTAGCATCTGAAATGCGTGCAGGAGCTGCTTATGCTCATGCAACGATTGCAATGGATGCAATGGAAAGGGCAGAAAAAAACAATGAACATCAAAGCTAATCAATAAAATAAATCATGTACAGACTAAATTACGGGGCAGCAGACCCTAAAGCAATGAAAGCCATGTTAGGCTTAGAAGAATATGCATCTCAAGCAGGTATAGAACGTAGTTTATATGAATTAGTGAAAACAAGAGCTTCGCAAATCAACGGTTGTGCTTATTGTTTAGACATGCATACAAAAGATGCAAGACATGCAGGCGAAACTGAACAACGATTATATTGCCTTCCGGCTTGGCGCGAAACTTCGTTTTATACTGAAAGAGAACGTGCAGCATTGGAATGGACTGAAGTAGTAACATTGATAGCCCAAAACCACATTTCTGATGAACTGTACAACTCAGTAAAAAAATATTTTACAGATCAAGAGATGGTAGCATTAACAATGGCAATCATCGCAATCAATGGTTGGAATAGATTAGCTATCAGCTTTAAGACAGAGGCAGGCACCTATAAACCCGGCAGTCACAGCAGTTCCAACAAAAAATAATGAATTTAACGAATAAAGTAGCAGTCGTTACAGGTGCCGGTAGTGGCTTGGGGGCTTCTATTGCAGAAGCACTGATAAACAAGGGCGCTTCTGTATTTGGAATCGCACGCAATCAAGACGCACTGAAACGCATTCACACAAAATTGGGCGACAAATTTACTCCTGTTCAACTTGATATAACTGACCAAGAAGCAATTACCTCTTGGGTAAAAAACACCTTGTCAAACACTCATGCTCCCGACATTCTTGTAAACAATGCCGGCATAGGCGGATTTGCTAAAATTGATACTATGCAAAGTGATGATTGGTTAAACATGATAAACACTAATCTCAATGGAATGTATTTCATCACCTCACAAATAGTACCTTTGTTAAAATCAAACAAAAACGTTACACACATAGTAAATATTGGCTCCATTTTAGGCACAATGGGCAGAGAAGAAGGAACAGCTTATTGTACTACAAAATACGGGGTGAGCGGGTTTAGTGATGCACTGTATAAGGAATTACGTCTATACAAAATCAAAGTAACCTGTATCAACCCGGGCTCAATTGAAACAGGTTTCTTTCAAAGCTCAGGGATAAACCCACATGAAAACATGCTCCATCCTGCAGATGTAGCAGACACTATTATCCATGTTTTAGAAACACCGGACAACTTGCTGATAAACGAATTGACACTTAGACCTTTAAATCCAAAGGAGCCTAAGCAAATATAAGGCAGTAATCAGTTATGAAAAAAATCATTATTAAACGAGTTTATGAAGAACCAACTGCTCAAGACGGCTATCGAATTCTTGTTGACCGCTTATGGCCCAGAGGCATCAGTAAAGAAAAAGCAGAAATTAAAGAATGGCTCAAAGAATTAGCTCCAAGTACAGAACTTAGAAAATGGTTCCATCACGAACCTACACTGTTCCCTGAATTCAAAACAAAATATATTGACGAACTAAAAGCGCAAACACAAACACTAAACCGCATTTCTTCCATGGCAAATCAAGAACAGATTTGCTTGGTGTATAGTGCCAAAGACGAAAAACACAACCAAGCCATAGTGCTGAAAGAACTCATAGCGCAAGAGTAGGTGCATTGCAGCTAATTTCTTATAGATATTTGAAAAATAGCCTACCTTTGCAACCCTTTATGCAGATACAGGTATTAAAGTCAAAAATACACGGTGCAAAAGTTACTGAGACCGAATTGAACTATATCGGCAGCATCACTATTGATGAAGATTTGCTGGATGCAGCAAACATGATTGAGAACGAGAAAGTACTTGTAGTCAACAACAATAATGGTGAACGTTTTGAAACCTACATTATCAAAGGTGAAAGAGGCAGTGGAGTGATAGGAATTAATGGTGCGGCTGCCAGAAAAGGCATCGTTGGAGACACCGTGATTATTATATCATTTGCGCTGATGGAATTTGAAGAAGCTAGAAGACACAAGCCTACAGTTGTTTTCCCAAACGATTTTAATAAAATTTAGGTGACTTCGAAAACAAAAAAACTCCTCAGAATAGTATTCTTTGCTCTGATTGGAGTGATTGTTTTGTTCTTGGTTTTTAGGAACATTGATTGGAACAAGTTTTTACAAGGCGTTTCTGAGGCTAAGTTATCTTGGATACTGTTAGCAATGGTTGTGGGAGCATTGGGGCATTGGATTAGGGCTGCCAGATGGACTATCATGCTAAGATCTATTGGCTATAATTCTGCAAAAACTTATCCCGGTTTCTTGTCTGTGTTAGCGGGTTATTTTATCAACCTTGCAATCCCACGTGCCGGTGAAATTTCTCGCTGCGCACTCATGGGTGATGTGTGCAAAATTCCCGTTCAGAAACTCATAGGCACTGTTGTTACCGAACGAATCATTGATTTGTTGATGACAGCTTTTATTGTCGCTTTAGTTCTTTGGTTGCAATTCGAACTGCTGTATGGATTTACTAACAATAATATTTTCATTCCTCTATCCGACAAATTCAAAGCATTTTACGAATTCAGTCTTTTCTACCCTATTATAATTGGGGTAGCGTTTATTGGATTTGTACTTTATGCTCTGTTCAAAAAGAAACAGAAAGCAAACAATCAAAAGGAAAATAAAATCTTCCGTTTTATTACAGGAATTTTGGATGGAGTCAAAAGTGTATTCCAACTCAATCAACCCATACTTTTCACCCTCCAAACCTTTGGGATTTGGCTCACTTACTTAGGTTCTACGATTTGCATTTTACAAGCATTCAGCTTTACCGAAGCAGAAGGCATCAGTACAGGATTAAGTGTCCTCCTCTTTTCAACAATAGGGGTGATTGTTCCTGCTCCCGGAGGCATTGGCAGTATTTGGACTACACAAAATGGACTTATAGAAATCTATGGTTACAGCTTAGAACATGCAACCTTGTTTGCCAGTCTGCTGTTTTTTACTCAAGTAATTGGTTTCATAATTTTGGGTACTTTTGCATTGGTTCATCTCAGTATCCTGAAAAGCAAAAGCGATGCGCAACCCCAATCATAAAATAGTAAAGCTCGAAGACGGTTTAAGAATTCTTGAGGTTCAAAAGAAATTCGGGAAAAAGATAATTTTCACCAATGGTTGCTTTGACATTTTACACAGAGGACATATAGAATACTTATTTGCTGCCAGACAGCTTGGTGATTTCTTAGTGTTGGGCATCAATTCCGACAACTCTATACGAAGATTAGGCAAATCCCCATCCAGACCTTTACAAGACGAACAAGGGCGAGCGCTTGCCATTGCTTCTCTTTACTTTGTTGACATGGTAATCATTTTTGATGAGGATACTCCGTTGCATCTGATCAGCAACATACTCCCCAATATTTTAGTCAAAGGTGCGGATTACAAACCGGAAGACATTGTGGGTTACAAGGAAGTAACAGAAAATGGCGGCAGTGTTATTACCATTCCATTTATTGAAGGGTATTCAACTACTGCAATAGAACAAAAAATTCTCAGAGAAAATATCCAAAGGTGAGACTGCATTACACAACCTTTTTATTGCTCCTATTCTATTCACTTTTCTTGCCTGCCCAACCGGCAAAAGTTGACTCATCCGCGGTCTTTGTTGTTCAGAATATCTTTATGCTGGGGAACAAAAAAACGAATGAGAGCATTATTCTGAGAGAACTGACTTTCAAAAAAGGCGACAACCTCCCCTTTTACGCTCTCTCTACACATTTTGAGAAAAGCGAAAATCAACTGCTTAACACCGATTTGTTTAATGCAGTAGATGTTTTCAATGACTCTAATCAAAATGTGTATGTGATAGTAAAAGAAGACTGGTACATTTACCCCATCCCCATTTTGCAGATAGCAGACCGAAACTTCAACCAATGGTGGCTCACCAAAGACTTCTCAAGACTCAATTACGGCATACGCTTGGATTGGTATAACTTCTCAGGCAAAGCAGACAAACTGAAACTGTTGCTTAATCTTGGCTACACAAAACAAGTCGGATTATCTTATGAAGTGCCTTTCATAGACAAAAACAAACATTGGGGAATTGGTGCTGCGGGAGTATTCTCAACAAATAGAGAAGTATGGGCATATCCCAACAATGACAAGTTAGTATTCTTTTCTGACCAAAATAATTTTTTAATTAAACGGAAATCTCTTGGAATTAACACAACATACAGAAAGGGGTATTTTGACAAACACAATATTGGAATCAGCTTTTTAGATGTTCAAATAGCAGACACAGTCGCCTCTGCAGAAGTAAACTCAAATTATCTCTTTGGCGGACATAACAAACAACAAACAATCAATATTGCTTATTCATATACTTATGACAAACGAGACATCAGAGGATATCCTTTAAAAGGCTATTTCATAAAAACAATTGCCGAACTTGATTTATATAATCCCAACAAGGGGTTTAGCGGATTCAATACCGAATTAACAGCCATTGCAAACATTTACATACCTATTGCAAAAAACATTTACGCTAATTCAGGAATCACAACTTCCACTTCACGATTAGACAAAGCACCCTATATTTATACTCCTTCCTTAGGTTATGCAAACACTTTTGTGAGAGGATATGAATATTATGTTGTTGACGGTAAAGATTATTTTCTCTGGAGATCAAACCTAAAGTACGCTTTGGTAAACAATAAAAAATACTACTCACGCACCTTACCACACGCTTTCAGTACCGTTTCTTTTTCATGTATGGCAGGTATTTTCTATGACTTGGGGTTTATGCATAGTCCTTATGTGTATGCAAACAACCGTCTGCCTAATACCTTGCTGCATGGGTTTGGTGCAGGCATAGACTTGATTTTCTTTTATGACCGTGTGCTCCGTTTAGAATTCACACAAAATGGTCTTAAAGAACATGGTTTTTATTTAAGTTTTTATGCCCCTTTATAAGCAGACACACGCTACTTTATAAACACTATTTTCTCCTCTATCTTTGCCGCATGAACTATTTATCCGTAGAAAACCTAAGCCGCAGATTTGGAGACAGGGTATTGTTTGAGAATCTCAGTTTTGGCATAGAGCGCGGAGACAAGATAGCATTCATAGCTCCCAATGGAACCGGCAAATCCTCCCTAATGAGAATACTAGCAGGACTTGAGCCTCCGGACAATGGACAGGTCATTGTCCGAAATGGAATCAGGGTTGCCCTGCTTGAACAAGAACCACATTTCGACCCCGGTAGCACAGTTATTGAAAGTGTTTTCGAAGGAGACTCTCCCATTGCAAGAGCTGTGAGTAAATACCAAGAATGTTTAGAATCGGGAGATACTAAAGCGATTCATGATGCTTTTGAACAATTGGATAATTTAGATGCTTGGGATTTTGAGGCAAAAGCGGAGCAAATCTTAGCTAAATTAAAAGTAAGACAATTAAAACAATTAGTAGAGAATCTTTCGGGTGGACAAAAACGCAGATTGGCATTAGCAAAAATACTGTTGTCAGAACCTGACTTGTTACTGTTAGATGAGCCGACCAACCACTTAGACATTGACATGGTGGAATGGCTTGAAAACTATCTGTCTGCAAACAATATCACCCTGTTTATGGTTACACACGATAGATTCTTTTTAGATAGAGTATGTAATGAAATTCTCGAATTAGATAATCGTCAACTATATACATATAAAGGTAACTACAATTACTTTCTTGAAAAACGTGAAGAACGCTACGCAAATTTGGCGGTCAATATTACTAAAGCTAAAAATTTATATAGTCGAGAATTAGAGTGGATACGCAAACAGCCCAAAGCGCGTACAACAAAATCACAGTCACGAATAGATGCATTTGAAGATTTAAGTAAAAAAGCAAATCAAAAAATTACAGAACGACAGCTACACCTCAAGTCAGAAATGATTCGATTGGGCAACAAAGTCATTAATGCACACAACATCGGAATGCAATTCAATGATGAAGAATGGTTATTTCTAAATTTTGCTTATAAGTTTCTACCGGGGGAAAGAGTTGGAATTCTGGGTAACAATGGAAGTGGGAAATCAACTTTAGTCAAAATTTTAACCCAACAACTCAAACCCAGTCAAGGACATGTTGATATTGGAGACACAGTTGTGTTTGGATATTTTGGTCAAGACGGGCTTCAATACAAAGAGGGACAAAGAATTATTGAATTGGTAAAAGAAATAGCAGAGAACTTTGAATTACCTGAGGGCAAACAGGTAAATGCTGCTCAGCTCTTAGAAAGATTCTTATTCCCCAGGAATTCCCATTACACACCCATTGCTCAGTTGAGCGGAGGCGAAAAAAGACGTTTATACCTTCTCACTGTTTTACTAAAAAAACCAAATGTACTCATCCTTGATGAACCAACAAACGACTTGGACATTCTGACACTCAACGTATTGGAAGATTATTTAGAGAATTTTGCAGGCTGTTTGATCATTATTTCTCACGACCGATTTTTCTTAGACAAACTCTGCGACCATTTATTTGTGTTTGAACAAAACCGCACCATCAAAGACTATCCGGGCAACTACAGTCAATACAAAGAATACTTCTTACAGAAAGAACCTGTGCAACCAGAACCTAAGATGGAAAAATCCGTACCCAAACAAGTTCAAAAAACCGGTGATAAAGGCGATAAAAAAAAACTCAGTTATAAAGAAAAAGTTGAGTTAGAAAATATTCCCCAAGAACTTGAGGATTTGGAACAGGAAAAACAATTGCTCACTGACACATTAACCAATCCTGCACTTTCACACGAAGAACTTCATACAATCAGCCAACGACTCTCAGAAATTATGAATCTTATAGACACAAAGGAAATACGATGGCTTGAGTTGTCAGAGTAGCACTCAGTCTATTCTGATTCCTGCTTTATTTATCCAAATATTTTGGATAACACAATTGTATGCTGCACTTTCGCAAACATGAAAATTTCAACCAAAGGACTTCTTTATACAATTGTAACCTTTAGCCTTGTTTTACTTTCTTCACTTAATAGTCATGCACAAACACTTAATTCAGGTGAAATATACAAAGAGATTCAAAAACTGAATCAGTTTGGTTCTGTACTGTATATAGCGGCACATCCTGATGATGAAAATACAAGATTGATTAGTTATCTATCCAAAGGAAAACTATATCGTGTCGGTTATTTATCACTGACAAGAGGCGATGGCGGTCAAAACTTAATCGGTGCAGAACAAGGGGTTGAACTTGGTGTGATTCGAACAAATGAACTCTTGCAAGCTCGTAGCATTGATGGTGCAGAACAATTCTTTACCCGAGCTTATGACTTTGGTTATTCAAAAAACCCAACAGAGACTTTTGCATTTTGGAATAAAGACTCCGTACTGCGTGATGTAGTTTGGGTTATACGCAAATTCAGACCCGATGTAATTATCACCCGTTTCCCCGAGACCGGAGAAGGTGGACATGGCCATCACACTGCATCTGCAATATTGGCAAAAGAAGCATTCAAAGCGGCTGCTGACCCCAATATGTTTCCTGAGCAACTAAGTGAAGTTTCTGTTTGGCAAGCAAAAAAACTTTTTTGGAACACTTTTAACTTTGGCTCAAATAATACAATTTCTGAAGACCAGTTTAAAATTAATGTAGGAACTTTCGATCCGATATTAAGACATAGTTATGGTGAAATTTCTGCAAAAAGTCGCTCAAAGCACAGTAGTCAGGGCTTTGGCACTGCGTTAGAACGCAAACCAATTTATGAATACTTTGTAACATGGGAAGGCAATAAACCTTCATCCTCCTTTATGGAAGGAATTGATACCGGTTGGACAATGGCAGTAACCAACCCCTCAAAAGCCAAAACCATTACACAACAAGTTAACAACATTCTAAACAAATTTGATTTTACAGACCCTTCAAAATCCCTGTCTGCTCTCTATGCATTGCGTAGTAAAATAGAACAAAACTATGAATTTACATCTCCTTCCTTGTTTTGGTTAAATCAAAAGATTGAAGCAATCAACAATATTATTGGTCAATGTGCCGGGGTGTATTGCGAACTCACTACCGACAAGCAATTTTTAGTACCGGGTCAAACCATTCAAGTCAAACTTTCACTTATCTCCCGAATTCCTCAAGTAAATGGATTTAAAGTAAGAATAAAATTTGCTCCTTTTGATTTTACTCAACAAATTAGTTCGCAATACTGGGACACTACATTTTCTTTTCAAATCCCGGAATACTTAGATTATGATATCTCACAACCTTATTGGTTAAAAAATCAGAGAAGCAAAGGGCTGTTTGCAGATCCTGGACTTGCTTTACTTGGCAAAGCTGAGAACCCTACGCTTTTCAAAGCAGAGATAGAACTCAACATAAGTAACCCCAATATTTTCATCTCAATAAACCCAAACCTACGATTCAAATATAATGACCCATCTAAAGGAGAGGTTTATCAACCTGTTTTCATAGTTCCTCCAGCAGTTATTCTTCCTGAAAACGAACGCACTTTCTTTCAGCTATCTGAAACAACCCCACAGGTAGTTGAGAAGATTATTCATGTCAAAGTAAAATGCTACCAAGAGAATTTTAAAGGTAATTTTTTTGTTGAAGTACCGGAAGACTGGCAACTGCTTAACTCTCCCGAAGATTTCAAATTAGATTTAGGTACTGTCGGAAGTGAAAAAAACATCGAAATCAGGCTAAAACTTTTTACTAATCCGGAGAATATTCGAAACAAAGGAAGTTATACCGCCCCACTATCCTATTATATTATTTTACCTACAGGGCAACAACTTGACTTTGCAGAGAAACAAATTCGATACCCCCATATTCCAAATCAAATTCTTTTTTCAAAAGCAAAAACAGAACTTGTGCTTTCTCTTGTAAGCACAGAAATGTCACAAAAAATTGGGAAGGTTGGCTATATACCGGGAGCCGGTGACAAAGTGATGGAATGCCTAAGAGAAATTGGTATTGATATTCAAGAAATAAGCAACAACGACCTTAATAATCCGGCAATATTAGGAATGTTCCGCACTATAATAACCGGGGTCAGGGCATTCAATGTCCGCCCTGAATTGAAAGCACAAATGCCAAATCTGTTGTCATTTGTACAGAACGGTGGCAGACTGCTTGTACAATACAATACAAACAATCGTATTGCGCCTTTAAACTTCGACATAGCTCCTTATCCACTCACAATTACAGCCAAAAGAATAACAGACGAAACTGCAAAAGTTACCTTTTTAGAATCAGGACATAAGCTAATGCATGCTCCCTTTCATATCATACCTTCTGACTTTGACAATTGGGTACAAGAGCGTGGAATCTACTTTGCAGGAAAAAGAGATAGCAGATATATTTCATTGTTATCAATTGCAGATCCAAATGAAGAAGCAAATGATGGCGGCTTAATATATACCGACTATGGCAAAGGCAGCTATCTATATACAGGGCTAGTATTTTTCAGGGAACTTCCCGCAGGAAACATGGGTGCATTTAGGTTGATGACTAATTTAATTTATAATCCATAGAAAAAATAAAATTGAGTTTTTTCTAAAAACCAAAATGTTATATTTGCACCCCCGAAACGGCTATCCGCACCCATAGCTCAACAGGATAGAGCAACTGCCTTCTAAGCAGTAGGTTTCAGGTTCGAGTCCTGATGGGTGCGCCCTGCAAGACAAGTCGTCAGAAATGGCGGCTTTTTTTGTTTTGTCGGTTTGTAACTCATTGGTAATCCGGAAGAAAGCAGAAATAACCGAATTTCCGTCAGGTGTTCGATACTGCTCTTTCTCAAAAAGCAGTTTTTCAGGAAAGATTGAACTCAAAAATATTTGCTTGCCCTCTAAATCCAATTTCAGCCATAGCCTTTTCAGGTTTTCCATTACCCGAAAGGCAAACTGCATTTGCGAAAGCACATCTTCGTTTGTATCCGCAAACTCCGCTTTCCTGACTTCCAATATCATCAGTTCTTTTTCGTATGATTCTTTTAACCGTTCGTAGGAATCTACCTTG